>Ga0209006_10001160_pt1 | contig 24019 bp, 20 predicted proteins | sample JacPin_JW_Ref_O2_FD_188567 | JGI IMG/M metagenome (GOLD analysis project Ga0209006, IMG submission 188567) | Forest soil microbial communities from Algoma, Ontario, Canada - Jack Pine, Ontario site 1_JW_Ref_O2 (SPAdes) (version 2) | ecosystem: Environmental > Terrestrial > Soil > Boreal... | reverse complement strand
GTTCTTTCGCAGCTACTCGCTCTCCGGCCCTGTCTCCGCAGAGCGTTATCGGATCAGCGTGAAGCTGGAGCCCGATGGGGCAGCCGGCTCCTACCTGCGGCAGCAGGTCCGCGTCGGCGACGCTCTCGAGGTGAGCGCGCCGCGCGGAAGCTTTATTCCACAACCCGGAGAGCGGCCGGTGGTGCTGCTCAGCGCCGGTATCGGAGCGACGCCGGTTCTGGCGATGCTGCACGCGCTGGCAGCCGCCGGCTCCGCACGACAGGTCTTGTGGCTGTATGCGGCGCGCGACCGACAGCACCATCCGTTCGTCACCGAAGTGCGGGGTCTCGTGCGCACGCTCGCCCACGGTCATTCGTATGTTTGCTACAGCAAGCCGGGCGCGCACGACCAAATCGGCGCGGATTTTGACGCCACCGGTCATCTGTCGCAATCGGTGTTCGATGCGGTTGGCCTTTCGCGAGAAGCGGACGTCTATCTGTGCGGGCCTGGTCGCTTCATGACCGACATGGAACAGGCGCTCGCGGCCTGGGGTGTGGCGCGGGAGCGGATTCATCTTGAAATCTTCAACGGCGGCGAGTCGATGACTCCCGGCGTCGTCGGCGCGACGACGCGACCGCCACATGTTCCCAAGGATGACGCCGACACTGGTCCGCTGGTATCGTTCGCGCGCAGTGGCATCGCCGCACACTGGAAGGCGTCAGCCTACCAGAGCCTTCTGGAACTGGCCGAGGCGTGCGACGTTCCCGTGCGCTGGGCCTGCCGCTCCGGTGTTTGTCACAACTGCGAAAGCGGCTTGGTTTCGGGTACGGTCGCCTATGACCCGCAGCCTCTCGATCAGCCCGCCGACGGCAACCTGCTCATTTGCTGCTCACGTCCGGTGCGCGACGTCGTCCTTGATTTGTGAATGCGGACTGACGTCGTGGCATTTCAAGATTACGCTAGCTCAAAATTACGCCGCCGTGAGCTCTTCGCGGCGCGCGTTGGTGGCGGCGGAATCGACCGCGAGCGTATCGTCGTCGATGCTGCCGGTGAAAATGACGCCGTAGACATCGTGCGCCTTTTCGATCGACTCGTAGCCTTCAAGGACGTCGTGCAGGACGCGCGCGGTATCGCGGGTCAGCGGATCGCCGTAGCCGCCGCCGCTGCTGTCGCGGCCGCGGATGTGCTGGTCCTTGCGGATCTGCATGTTGACCAGGTTCGGCAGCTTGGTGACCTGCCCGTTGTGGTCGATCAGATGCGTCGAGCCGGGCGTGCCATTGTGGCCGCCATTGACGCCGCGCGGCGGCGCGAACTGGCCGTCGCAGGGAATGACCACCTGCACCGGGTTCTGCAGCGCCGTGTAGGTGACCTCTTGCGCTGGCGCACCACGATGCCGGCCGGCGCCCGCGGAGTCGGCCACGAGCCCGAGCGACTCCACGCGGAATGGATGCTTGAGCTCATCGATCTCGACGCTGTCGCGATACATCAAGCCGGCGATGACCGGGATCGCATAATTGACCCAGCCGTCGGCCGTCGGGCTTGCCGGGCCGCCGTTGGTCGAGAGCATCATGCGGTTGACGTAGCGGGCGTCGCTGCGTCGATGATCCTTGCCGGAAAGCACCGCCATACCGGCGCCGAGCCCAGTGCCGCCTTCGGCCAGGCCGTGGCCCTCGCCAAGCCGCGCGAATGCCGACTGGGTGATGTTGACGAGCCGCTCGGAGACATTGGTGGTGGCGGTCGAGCAGCTGTGCGGGAATACCGGCGAAGCGACCACGCTGTTCTCGGCATATTGGAATGACAGCCGCCGGAACGAGCCGGCATTGCGCGGAATGTCTTTGTCCAGGCTATTGAAGACGGCGCCGACGGCCGCGCTGGTGGCAGCCGCCCGCGACGTGTTAAGGCCGCAATCGACGCACGGTGGATTGTCGCGGAAGTCGAGGTCGATCATCGCCTTTTTGGGATCGATGTCGACGGTGACATTGAGGGTCAGGCCTTCAGGCAAAATACCTTCGAGCGGATCGGAGTGGCCGGTATTGGTGATGCGCGCCGCCGGCAGCTTGCGGATCGATTCCGCCACACGCCGCTCCGAATAGTCGAACCAATCCTTGATGAAGACCTTGATGGTCTCGGCGCCGTATTTGTTGCACAGCTCCTTGAGGCGGCGCTCGGCGATGCGCGCGGAGCCGAGCGCGGCGAGGGCGTCGCCGTACCATTGATCGGGCACGCGGATGCGCGCGCGGCACATGCGGATGACGTCCGGCTCGTTCTTGTAATCGCGCTGGATGCGCACGCCCGGGAAAACCAGCGCGCCTTCCTCGTAGACGTCGAGCGCCTTGGCGAAATAGCTCGAAGGAATGCTGTTGCCGATATCGGCCATGTGGCACTTGGCGACGGTGGTGAAGAGATGCTCACCGTCGATGAACACCGGCACCAGGAAGGTGTGATCGGCCGGGTGGGTATTGCCGCCATACGGATCGTTGTCCAGATAAGCGTCACCCTCGCGAATATCGCCTTCGTGATAGCGCGCCATGTTCTCGCCCTGCAAATGGGCGCCGAAAATATGCACCGGCAATCCTTCGGCCGAAGCGAGAAGCTGATTGTCGCCGGTGAGGATGCAGCAGGAGAAATCGCGCGCGCTTGAAATCACCGCCGACCGGGCGGCGCGCAACAGCGTGTTGGTCATTTCGCGCACGATGCCGTCGAGCCGATTGGCAATGACCGTCATCACCACCGGATCGAGTTTTTCGACCTTAACGCTACGCTTCGCCTTCGGAGCGATCTTCGACTTAGCGGGAGCTTTGGTCTTAGCCGAAGCTTTGACCTTGGCGGCAATTTTTGACTTCGAAACAATTTTAGATTTGGAGGTCGGCCCAGCCTTCGGCGCGGATTTCGCGGCCGACTTCGCCTTGGATGCGGGCTTGGCTTTCTGTTTCTGCTTGGCCATCGGGCTGCTCGCTTAAGACTTCAAGATGTAATGCCCCGAGGGGCTCACGGTCGCGCTCATCTCCGGGTAGACCACGATCGTGGTCGTGGGTTCCTCGATGATGGCAGGGCCGGGGATGAAAGCGCCGGGCGCAAGATCGACGCCGCGAAACACCGGCGTATTGCGCAGATCGTGGGGCCCAAAATAAGCCTCGCGGCGCGCCCAGGGCTTCGGTTTGCGCTGCGTGACTTTTTTACCGGCCGGCTTTGCGGGTTTGGCCAAACGGATGGAAATCCGCCCGCGCCAGTTGACGCATTCGACTTCGCTCTGCTCGTCGCGCACCGCGTAAACGCGGTCGTGCACGGTGTGGAACGCCTCGACCAACGCCGCTACATCCTTTGGCGTGCGGAATCGTTCGACCGGCAGCGGCGTATCAAGTTCCCACACCTGCGACTTGTAGCGCGCCTCGACCAGATATTCCTTGTGCACCTTGGCGTTCGCGGCGCCGTGCAGGTTGGCGCGGAAATCGTCCAGCGCGGCATCGATCTCCGACAGCGCTGTGTTCACGCCGTCGAGGTCGAAGCTGCCCGACATGGTCACACGGCTGCGGGTCTGCTCGAAGACGATGTCGGAATATTGCATGCCGCACGCCGACATGGCGCTCGCGGTCTTCGGCAGGATCGTGGTCGCGCAACCAAGCTCGCGCGCGATCGGCAGGATGTTGAAGCCGGCGGCGCCGCCGCCGGCCACGATCACGCTCTCGCGCGGATTGACGCCTTCGCTGACGGTGATCTCGTGGATCGCCTTGATCATCAGCTCGTTGGCGATGGTGATGATGGCGAACGCGGTCTCCGGCACGCTGCGGCCAAGCTCGCGCGCGAGCTTTTCCAGCACGCGGTGCGCGGCTTGCGCGTCGAGCGTCATGCGGCCGCCGTTGAAATAATCCGGGTCGAACCAGCCGAGCACGACGCAAGCGTCGGTCACGGTGGGCTGGTCGCCGCCGGCGCCGTAGCAAGCGGGCCCCGGCATTGCGCCGGCGCTTTGCGGGCCGACGCGCAACAATCCGCCGGCATCGATCCACGCGATGGAGCCGCCGCCGGCGCCGATGCTGCGGACATCGACCGTCGACATCGCCACCATGTCGCCGAGCCAGCGGCGGCCGAGCCAGCTGTCGCGGGTGTAGACAAGCTCGCCATCGCGCACCAGACCGACGTCGAAGGTGGTGCCGCCGGTGTCGCAGACGATGGCGTCACGGCCGAGATCCTCGATGGTGGTGTAGGCCTTGCCGGCGACCGGCGCCATCGCCGGGCCGGATTTCAGCATCGTCACCGGCCGGCCGACCACCTCGGTGACATGCTGGCAGCCGCCGCCAGAGGTGCCGACCAGAAGCTCGCCGGAGAATCCGGCCGCGCGCAGATCGCTTTCCATCTCGCGCAAATGCTGCTGCATCAGCGGCTTGAGCGAAGCATCGATCGCGGTGGTCGAGGCGCGGCGATATTCGCGCACGATCGGGATGAGCTCGTGCGAGAGCGTGTAGGGAACGCCGGGAAGCTCTTCTTCGATCAGCCGGGCGATTTGTTTCTCGTGATCGTCGTTGGCGACCGACCATAACAGGCACACCGCCACCGCTTCGAACTTGCGTTGCGCCAATGTGCGGATCACCTCGCGCGCCTGATGGAGATCGAGCGGACGCACGACATTGCCCTGGGCGTCGACGCGCTCGTCGATCTCGAACGTATAGCGGCGCGGAATATAAGGGGGAGGGTAGTCGTAGCTGTAATCGTGCGGATCGTACTTGCCGCCTTCCTTGAGCACCAGAACGTCGCGGAAGCCGCGCGTGGTGAGGAACGCGGTTTTGGCGGTCGATTTGGTCACGACCGCATTGGTCGCACGGGTCGTGCCGTAGATCAGCATGTCGCTCTTGCTCAGGAGCGTCTTGCCGTCGAGCTCGATTTCCTCCGCGGCAACTTCAATGGCCGCGCGCATTCCCTCGAAAATGCGCTTTGGCGTTGTCAGCGCCTTGCCGATGGCGCGAATGCCGCTTGCGTCGGCGACGACGACGTCCGTGAAAGTGCCGCCGGTATCAACTGAGATTCGAAACGCCATGTTGCAACCGGCCCCCGTTTTTACGTCGACGAATCCGCAGACGTCTCGCATCGTCTGCATGACGCTTGATCCAGAAAGCGCTCGGCCTTGTCAATCGCGGTCTTGTCATTCACTTGGAATAATCTATAAAACCACATGACTAAATCAACGGCATCCGATCGCGATGATGTGCATGACGATTGTCGCTAAAATGAGCACTCCGCCTCTCTGACTGGCACATCGCTTGCATGTTTTTGACCACGTTCTATTCGCGTTTAGGGCCCCAGGACTCACACATGTGTCGCGCTGGTTGCAAATTGACGGTGTGGATCGAGCACAGTTCGCGCTGAATCCAGCAACGCTGAAATACCAATGAAGCTTCCACAGGAGTAAAAAATGAACGGCAACTGGCCTCCCTACGCTGATTTCCGCGCGCTGCTGAGCCACATGAACCGCAGGCAGCTCATTCGCGGCGCCGGTGCCGTTGCGGGCGCCGCAGCGCTGTCAGGCGTCACGCCGAAAGACTCGCGCGCCGACGACACGCTGAATTTGCTGTGCTGGCCGGGTCACGCGGACCCCGCGGTGGTGAAACCGTTCGAGGATAAGTACCACGTCAAGGTTGTCGCCAAAGAGTATGTCGGCGGCGAGGCGATGCTGGCGCTGATGAATCAGTCGCCGCCCGGTTCTTATGACGTCGTTCTGTCGGACGCCGAATACGTGATCATGCTGCGCGACGGCGGATTCATCGAGCAACTCAATCCGGCCGATTATCCGTTTGCGGATTACTGGCCCGAGTTCCAGAAGTTCGAGGGCCATTGGCTCGACGGCAAGTTGTATTCGGTGATCATCCGCTTCGGCTATCTCGGGCTTGGCTATCGCACCGACCTGCTCAGCGCCGATGATGTGAAGTCCTACAAGGTTCTCTGGGACAACAAGGTCAAGGGGAAGGTGGGCTTCTTCGACTGGTATCTGCCATCGATGGGCTGCCTGAGCCTTTATAACGGCAACAAGCCGCCGTTCGATATCTCCGATGCGGCTTTCGGCAAGCTGAAAGAGACCCTGTTCTCCCTGAAGCCACAGTCGGCGGGCTTTTATCCGATGGCGGCGGTATTCTCCAATCTCACCAATGGAACCGCCGGAATCATTCCGGGCATCGGCGATTGGATTACGCTGCTTCTGCAAAAAAATGGCGTTCCGGTTGCGGCGACGGTCCCGTCCGAAGGCGGCATTCAGTGGACGGAATCGCTGTCCATCTGTGCATCGTCGCCAAAAAAGGACCTCGCCAAAGCGTTCATCCAATACATGGCTTCGGCCCAAGGCCAAGTTGGCACCGCACGCCTGCCTGCTTATTGGGCATCGATCCCGAGCAAGGCGGGGTGGGAGCGGCTCAACGCGGAGTTCCCGGCCGACGCAAAGACGCTGCGCCACACGCTAACCGCGCGCAACGTCATGGACGAGTATAAGGAAGGCAAGATCTTCATCCGCAAGACTCCGGTCAAACAGAGCATCGAGACCTGGAACGAGGCTTGGACCGAGTTCAAATCTTCCTAACCGGGCGCGCCGGGCGCATCGCCGCAAACGTGTGTTGTTCTCCGCATCATTGCGGACAATGGTGATCTTTCCTCTCCGGCACCGCGTATTCTAGGAATGCGCGGTGCAAAACAATATGCCGGCGCACAGTGCGATCAATGCCGGCATGGGCCATCGCGATGAAGCGCGAAACAGCGGCGCGTCCGGGCGCAAATCTTCTGTTTCCGCTTTCGCTCGGCGGGCCGCCATTCGTTTGGCAATTGCTGTTTTTCGTCGTTCCGTTCGGCTTTCTGATCGCGGTGACCTTCTGGTCGGTGCGTAACTTTCGGCTGACCCCGGATTTCATCACAGCCAACTGGGTGCACATTGTCAGTGCCGGATTCTTCAGAGCGGCGTACGGATATACTTTCGTTCTGGCGGCGGTTACCGCCGCTTTTGCAAGCTTGATCGCTTTCCCGGCTGCCTACGCGCTCGCGTTCAAGATCACACCCAGCACGCGGCGGATTCTCATCTTTCTGTTGGTCGTGCCGTTTTTCACCAGCTATCCGGTGCGGATCTATTCCTGGCAGGTGATTTTCAGCCCATTCGGCGTGATCAACAAGATGCTGAGCCTGTTTTCGATCGGCCCGATCACCATGCTGAATACGCCTTGGGTCACCGTCGTCGGCTACCTGACGCTGGCATTGCCGTTGGTCATCCTGCTGCAGACCTTCTCATTGGGTAACGTCGACCGAACGCTGCCGGAAGCGGCGAAGAATCTCGGCTGCGGGCCGCTGCGCACGGTGCTGACGGTGATCGTGCCGTCCGCTCGCGCGGGTCTCATTCTTGCCGCCGCATTCGCGTTCGTGCTGGCGTTCGGCGACTATATCAGTCCGCTGCTCCTGGGCGGATCGAAGCCGCCGACACTCAGCATCTTGCTGGCCGATCAGGTGAAATCCGGCAATCACTGGCCGCGCGCAGCCGTGATCGCGGTGATGATGGTGCTGACCTTGATGGTGGTGCTCGGCGTCATGCTTGCTTTCGCTTATGGGCAGAAGGGGAGGCGACGCGCGTGAAACCGCGAGTGCGCACGGGCTGGCTGCTGTTCGGCTATACGGTGATCGTCTTCGCTTTCATTTTCGCCCCCATGGTGACGATCGCGGTATTTTCTTTCAATGCCGACCGGTTTCCGAGTCTCCCCTGGGCCGGCTTCAGCCTCACCTGGTATCAGGCTGTATTCGCCGATCCGACCATTGCACGAGGCCTCGCAAACAGCCTGATCGTCGCCGGCGCCACGGCGGTGATCTCGACCTTGCTGGGTCTCGGCGCCGCGTATGTGGATTATCGCTACCGGTTTTTCGGCAAAGCCGTTTACACGGCGCTGATGACGCTGCCGCCAACCATTCCGGTCGTTATTCTCGGCCTTGCCATGCTGACCTTCGAAGGCCGGATCGGGATGACTGGGACGCTGTCGGGGATCGTCGCCGGCCACGTGGTTCTTTGCATGCCGTTTGCTCTCGCGTTGGTCCGGCTGCGGCTTGCCGACCTTGACCCCAATCTGGAGGCGGCATCGTGGAACCTTGGCGCGACGCGCTGGACCACGATGCGCGATGTGATCATACCGTTCTGCTTTCCCGCGATCGTCGCTGCGCTGTTCCTGACGGCGGCGATCTCATTCGACGAATACATGATCGCGTGGTTTGTTTCCGGCTTGAACGAAACGCTTCCAGTGCGGCTCTTAGCGATGTTGCAGGGCCAAGTGTCGCCACGCATCAACGCGGTCGGCACGATGGTCTTCGCCGTGAGCATCGCGCTTGTCGTCGTGGCGCAGCTTTTGATCGGCCGCCGATTACGGCTGCGTGCTGCCGGCGGGGAGCGCTAGCCGTGGCACCGGTGATGCTCGAGCTCGATTGCCTGGAGAAGCGCTTCGGCAAGAGTATTGCCGTCGCCGACGTTTCTTTCTCCATCGGCAAGGGCGAATTCATTGCGCTCATGGGCCCGTCGGGTTGCGGCAAAACCACGACGCTGCGCATGATCGCCGGATTAGACAAGCCGACCGGGGGCGAAATTCGCCTTTGGGGACGCCGCCTCAATGAAGACGAACCATGGGAGCGCGAGGCGCCGCTAGTCTGGCAAAACTATGCGCTTTTTCCATTTCTCTCGGTCCGAAGGAACGTCGAGTTCGGTTTGAAGCAGCGCAGCGTGTCGGCGGCGGCGCGCAAGAAGAAGGCCGATGAATGGCTGGCGCGATTGGGCATCGCCGAGCTCGCGGAGCGTCCGGTCGATCAGCTTTCCGGCGGCCAGCGCCAGCGTGTGGCGCTTGCGCGCGCGCTGGTCATCGAGCCGGAGATGCTCCTGCTCGATGAACCGCTCAGCGCGCTCGACCCGCACCTGCGCGTGCGCATGCAGGCCGAGCTGGTGCGGCTGCATCGCCAGCTCAAAATCACCTTCGTTTACGTCACCCACCATCAATCGGAGGCTTTCGCCATGGCCGACCGCGTGGTGATCATGAACGATGGGCGTGTTCAGCAGATCGGCACGCCGCAGGAGATCTTCCGCCGGCCGGTGAACCGGCAAGTCGCGGAGTTCATCGGTGGCAACAACATTCTTCCGGGCACCATCGTCGAGGCGAAGGAGGATATCGTCAAAGTGCGAACGGCTTTCGGCGAGGTGTGGGCCGTGCGCACGCTTGCGGTCAAGCCAGGCGAGCAAGCGCTGGTCATCGTCGCTGCCGACCGTATCGAGCTCGACAATAGCCCGACTGGTCAGGGCAACGAGGTCACCGCACGGGTCGCTACCTTGGAATTTGTCGGCGCCACCGTGACCGTCTTTTTGGAAACCGACGACGGCAGCGAACTGCAGGTGCAGCGGCCGTTGCACGAAATGGAAGGCGGCAAGCTTCAGGTCGGGCGATCGTTCGTTGCTCGCTGGCCCGCCGAGCACGGCTTTTTGCTCGCGGCCTGAACCGCGCAGCGTTTCAACAAGGGAGTATTCGATGTCTCTGCTCATCCGCAACGCAACCATATTGGCTATGGATGGCGCCCACGGCTCGGCGCCGTTCACCGGCGATATTTTGGTGCGAGGCGATCGTATCGCCGCAGTCGGGCACAACGTTCCAGTCCCGGAAGGCGCGCAAGTGATCGACGGGACCGACAAGCTGGTGATACCGGGCCTGATCAACGGGCATCTGCACTCCTGGGAGGCGATGTTCAAGGGCCGTTACGACAACATGCCGCTCGAATTGTGGATGCTCTATTCGTACCCCATTCTCGGCTGCACGCCGCTCGACGCGCGGCTGATCTATCTGCGCACCATGCTGGTCGGCATCGAGAGCCTCAAGAATGGCGTGACCTGCGTGGTCGACGACATCATCGAGATGCCCGGCCAAAGCATGGAGGCGCTCAGCGCTGCGTTCCAGGCTTACGACGACCTCGGCATGCGCGCCAACGTGTCCGGCAACATCATGAACAAGCCTTTCACCGACACGATTCCATACGCGAACGAGATCCTGCCGAAGAAACTGCTGGCCGAGGTCAACAAGCTCACGCCGCCCACCACCGCGGATTTTCTTAGCTTCAGCAAAGAAGCGTTGTCGCGGTTTCAGGACAAAAACGGCCGGCTACGCTACGTCATCGCGCCATCCGGACCGCAGCGCTGCACCGACGATCTGCTGGCCGCCGCGCACGATCTCGCGCTCAAGCACGGGACGCCCTATCACATCCACATTCTGGAAACGAAAACCCAGGCGGTAACCGGGCGTGAATTCTACGGCAAGACCTTGATCCGCCACATGCACGATATCGGCGCCCTCAGCGAGCGGACGACGATCGCGCATTCGGTCTGGGTCACCGACGACGATATCGAGCTGATGGGCAAGGCACGCTGTTCCGTCGCCCACAATCCGATTTCCAACCAGAAGCTCGGAGCCGGCATTGCGCCGTTCCGCAAGCTCCTCGATGCCGGCGTGAACGTGGCGCTGGGCACCGATGGCATCTGCAGCAACGATACCGCGCGCATGCTCGACGTGATGCATGTCGCCGCCATTCTGCACAAGGTGACTTCGCCGAACTACAAGTTATGGCCGACCGCCGACGAGGTGCTGCGTGCCGCGACCATCGGCGGCGCGCGCAGTGCGATGATTCACGATCAGGTCGGATCGCTCGAGGTCGGCAAGAAGGCGGACCTCGTCATCTTCGACACCAAGAGCATTAATTTCACGCCCCTGAACGATCTGCGTAATCACGTCGTTTATTGCGAGAACGGCTCGTCGATCACGACGGTGATTGTCAACGGGGAAGTGGTCGTCAAGGACGGGTCGCTGACCCGCGTGAACGAGACCGCATTGCTCGACGAGTTGCGTTCGTACCTGCCCGAGTTTCAGAAACATCATGCGCAGGTCGAAGCGCTCAACCGCGAATTCGAGCCGTATTTCGCGCAGATCCATCGCCGTTGTTGCGAACAGGACGTCGGCATCAATCGCTACAGCAGCAGCGAAAGCGAGTGGCGCTGGTGAGGTTTAGCGCGGCAACTCAATAATCGACGCGATGCGCTCGGCGATCGAGGCGGTCGCCGCGTCGGAGCCGGGCGCGCCGATCAGCATCAGCCCCAAGGGCAGGCCGCTCGTGCCGGTTCCGACCGGGATGGAGACGATCGGGCCGCCCAACGCCGTGAACGGCACGATGAAGCGCGGATCGCCGGTCTTGATCCCGGCCGGCGCCACGTCGGGCGCCGCGGGGAAAAGCAGGGCATCGACTTGCGCGGTCGCCGCCCAGAAACGTTCGTGTGCGGCGGCAAGCGCGGCGTGAGCGGCAAAATAGGCGCCATCATCCACGAGACGCCCGCGCGCCACGGCCTCGCGCAAGCCAGGGCTCACTTGCGGATCGTGTTCGAGATGGGGATGCGCGTGCGCCACCTCGTATTCGATGATCGATTTGTGCCATGCGTTGATCTCAGCGAACGACGCCGGGGAACTTAGCCGCTTCACCCGGACGCCGGCCGCCGCCAAAGCCTCGCCGGCCGCGCGGACGCTGTCGGCGACCGCAGCACTGGCGGCTTCGGTCACCGGGTCCTCGATAACGGCAATGGTGAGTGTCAAAGAGGCCGTCGCCGTGTGCTGACGTAAGAAGGAGGGCATCAGCACGTCCGCGACGGTCACGGCATCACTCACACGATGGGCAAAAATGCCGACAGTGTCGAAGCTCGGCGCAAACGGCACCAGCCCGAAGCTCGACCAGGCGAGCGTGCTCGGCTTGAACGCCGCGATCCCGCAATAGGCCGCCGGGCGGCTGACCGAGCCGGCCGTCTGCGTACCGAGGCTCAGCGGCACCATGCCGGCGGCAACGACCGCGGCCGGGCCGGCGCTGGAGCCGCCGGGGGTGTGCGCGACATTATGCGGATTGCGGGTCGGCGGCGGTCCGTCGAAATAGGCGAACTCGGTGGTGTGCACCTTGCCGAGGATGACCGCGCCCGCGGCTTTGAGCCGGGTCACGACCTGAGCGTCGATCGTGCTCGCTGCAATCTGTGCGCGGGTCTTGCTGCCGGCGCGGGTGGGTAGGCCGGCGACGTCGAGCACGTCTTTGATTGCGACGGGCACGCCGTGTAGCGGACTGCGGATATGTCCCGCACGCGCTTCATCTCGCAAAATTTTCGCTTCCGCGAGCGCGCGCTCGGCATCAAGCAGGCACCACGCCTGTATCGACTTCTCGACGGCGTCGATGCGCTTGAGCGAGGCTTCGACCAGCGCGACCGGATCGGTCTTGCCATTCTTGACCGACGTCGCGATCTCAACGATCGCGCCCGGATCGGCAACGAGCTTTTCCGTGGTCACGGCGTTTCGGTCGCGTTCCGGCGCGCCGCGGTCTCGATATAGGCGAGCACTTCGTCGAGGCCGACGACGTCGGCGTAGCGGCGCCCGACGTCGCGCAGATTATCGCGATGCGGACCTTCCTCCACGTCGCCGCAGCAGGGCTCCGGCACGATGACGCGGAAACCATAGGAGAAAGCGTCGTTGATGCTGGCGCGCACGCAGCCCGACGTGTTGCAGCCGGTGACGATCACGGTGTCGACGCCTTCTTTGATGAAGAAAGACGCCACCGGCGTGTTGAAAAAGATCGAGGGCCCCGTCTTGCACACGATCATGTCGTAGGTCTTGTCGTAGATGCGCTCGTCGAGCTCCGTGGAAGGATGGCCGTGGTGGAATTCATTGACCACCGGGGGGATCTTCCACAGCGGCGCGTCGCGCGCGCTGGTATAGGCGATGTAGCAGGAGGCGACCGGCAAGCCCGCCTTGCGCGCGGCGGCAAGCAACGTCGCGGTGTTGTTGACGGCGCGATCGACCATCGGACGGCCGCCGAGCGGGAAGCGGCTGTCGGTAAAACCTTTCTGGAAATCGACGACGACGATGCCGGCCTTGCGGCCGAAGCCGATACGGTTCGCATCGAAGCCAATCTCTTTGTAGATGTCGTTCATGTGCGCTGTCCTAAATCCTAATTCTTCCAAGTCTTAGTTTTTCAACGTCACGCCGAAGCGCGTGGCAAACGCGTTTTTCAGCCGCTCGAAGCAGTGCCCGACGCGGATCACGGAGAAGTCTGTAAAGTCGATGATGGTGCTGGAAAGCCCATCCTTGTGCGCATACTTCGACTGGCCGTAGTCGAAATGGATCGCGGCGGCATCGCGCACCGGCTGATCGACATCGTCGTAGCGGTATTTGCTGCCGGTCAACGACACATTCGCTGAAGACCCGAACACGGCGACGCCGCGGGCCAGCGCGCCCTCGGCGATGGCATCGTGGAACTGGCCGGCATTGAGCAGCATGTCGAGCGTGCCGCCTTTTGATGAATTCTGCAGCACGAACGGATCGACGGCAGCGAACGCAGGATGGTCGGCGCGAAACGGCGCGACCACCGAGAACGGGACTCGTTCCTGTTCGACGATCTCGCGCACCATGGCATGACGGGGATCGTCCATGAGATGGATGTCGCGGCTCATCCGCCAATTGCCGAACATGCCGGAGGGCTTTTCGTACGAGCGCTTCTTGACGTCGAAGATGCGGCGGATTCCGCTCGGCGTGGTGGCGATCACGGCGTAGGCGACGTCGAGCGGCACCAGGCCGATGCCGCCGGCGGCAAGCGCGTCGAACAGACGGCCGATGTCGTCTTGCAACTGCTCCGGGGCAACCGGGTCCGAGGTGAGCCGGGGCGTGGTCGTTGCTGCCTCCAACATCAAAGTCTCCCTTTCCCAACGACCATATCGTTGCGCGGAACGATAGGGAATGCCCGGCCACAGAACGCGCCCTCGCGCGGAACGTCTCACGCGACGACGCTACTTCCGCCCATAGGTCTTGTCGAATTCGGCCACGGCGTCGAAGCCCATCAGCTCGCTGAAGGCGTTGAACTTGTAGAGCGGCACGTCGGCGTCAACGCTCGAGCCGTTTTGTTTGAGATGGCTGTAGACCCGGCGTAGCGCCTCGCCGGCGGCGAGAAAGCCGAAGGCGGGGAAGATGGCGAGCGAGTAGCCGACCTCTTCCAAGGTCTTTTGATCGAGTACCGGCGTGCGTCCGCCCTCGACCATGTTGGCCACCAGCGGCTTGTCGAAGGTGCGGCCGATCGTGCGCATCTCTTCGAGGCTTTCCGGGCTTTCGACAAAGAGAATATCGGCGCCGGCCTTGCAATAGGCTTCGGCGCGGCGCAGAGCTTCGTCGAGGCCGAGCGTGGTGCGCGCATCGGTGCGGGCAATGATCAGAAAATTGCTGTCGTCGCGGCTTGCCGTCGCGACCTTGATCTTGTCGACCATGTCCTCGATCGGCACGACGCGGCGGCCGAGCATATGGCCGCACTTTTTCGGAAACTCCTGATCCTCGAGCTGGATCGCAATGGCGCCCGCTTTCTCGTAGCCGCGCACCGTCTGTTGCACGTTGAGCAGCCCGCCGTATCCGGTATCCCCGTCGGCGATCAGCGGCGTCTTCGAGTTGCCGGCAATCATCGCCACGCGGCCGACCATATCCGTGTAGGTAGCGATGCCGGCATCGGGCAACCCCAGATTTGAGGCCACCGAACCGTAGCCGGTCATGTAGAGCACTTCGAAGTCCATCTGGTCGGCGATGCGGGCCGAAATCCCGTCGAACACGCCCGGCGCCACCAGCAGCTTTTTCTGCGCCAGCCGCGCACGAAGGTTAGGGCGTTCTCGTTGTGCCATTTCGGACTCCATCTTTTCGCGCGGTCATTCACAATCGCCGCTGCGAGCGCGCGCGACTGTGCTACGCATTCAAACCTGTGTACAGTTTTTTGCCGACTGAGAGCACGGGATGGGCGCAGTGACAGACAAAGACTTGGACAACAAAGATTTGGACGACGCGGCGCTCGCTGCGCTTTTCGCCAATAGCGGGGTTGCGGTGGCAGCGGAGGAAATCGCCCCGGTGGCCGGCGCGCTCGCGCGCATCAACGCCGCGGCCCGCGTGCTGTTGCGGCCGGCCTTCGACGACACGCTCGAAGCCTATACCCGTCTGCTCGAACAGGATGACACGGGGGCGCAGGCGTGAAGGATCCCACAGCGCTAACCCTGCGGCAGGCAGCAGCCGCCATCGCGGACGGGCAACTTCCTGCCGAGGCCTTGGTCGAGGCCTGTCTCGATCGCGTCGAACGGCTGCAGCCCGTTCTCAATTGCTTCATCAGCGTGACGGGCGAGCGCGCGCGCAAGCATGCCCGCGAGGCCGATGCCGCCGTCAAAGCCGGGCGCCCACTCGGGCCGTTGCATGGCGTGCCGCTGGCGCACAAGGACATGTTCTACCGGGCCGGCGAAGTTTGCACCTGCGGCTCGAAAATCCGCCGCGACTTCGTGCCCGATCATACGGCGACGGCGCTGGCGCGGCTGGACGCAGCCGGCGCCATCGAGATCGGTCATCTCAACATGGCGGAATTCGCCATGGGACCGACGGGGCACAATGAGCACTACGGCCGTTGTCGCAACCCCTGGAATCCCGACCACATCACCGGCGGCTCCTCGTCCGGATCCGGCGCTGCCGTTGCTGCGGGCCTGGCGTTCGCGGCGCTCGGCTCCGACACCGGCGGCTCGGTGCGTCTGCCGGCCGCCGGCTGCGGGGTCGTCGGCATCAAGCCGACGCTCGGGCGCGTGAGCCGCTACGGCACCATGCCACTGTCGCACTCGCTCGACTGCATCGGCGTGCTCGCGCGCAGCGTCGGCGATTGCGCCCGCTTGTTGACTCTGATCGCCGGGCCTGACGCGCAGGACGGCGCAGCGAGCGGCCGGCCGGTGCCGGATTACGAGCGCGAATTGGACGAAGCCGGGCAGGGCGGCGCGCTTACGGGTCTGCGCATCGGCATTCCCAGCCGTTACTATTTCGACGACATCGATCCCGAAGTGGCCGAACTGATTGCGCAGAGCCGGCGGGTGCTGGAAGCGCGCGGCGCCAAGATCGTGGACGTGCCGGTCGGCGACCACGGCGCCGTCAACGATCTCTCCAATGCGGTGCTGTGGCCGGAGGCCGCCGTTCTACATCTTCCGTGGCTGCGCGAACGGCCGCAGGATTATGTGAAACAGGGCCGCGCCCGGCTGCTGGTCGGCTTCGGCGTTTCTGCCACGCTTTACGGGGAGGCATTGCGCGCGCGCGGAAAATTGCTCGACGAATTGCTGCGCGACACCTTTTCGCAATGCGATGTGCTGCACGTGCCGGTGCTCAAACGCTCGGTGCCGAGCGCGGCGGAGGTCGACGTCGGCGGCGGCGCGGCAATGCAGCAGACGCTTGGCCAGATCGTCGCCAACACGCGGCCGTTTAACTTCTTCGGCTTGCCGGGATTGTCGGTGCCGATCGGCGTGATGGGCAACGGCCTGCCGCAGGCGATGCAGCTCGTCGGCCGTCCGTTCCGCGAGGATTTGTTGTTCCGTGTCGGCGCTGCCTACGAGGCGGCGGCCGGGCCGTTTGCGCGGCCGCCGCTTTAGTTCGTAGCGCCGTAGTAGCCCGCATGAGCGAAGCGACATGCGGGAAACTTCTCCACCGCCTGCTCCCGGATATCGCTTCGCTCATCCGGGCTACGGAGTATGGAAATTACGAACTCCGCCGGCCCGGCGAGCCGAGCGCCGCGCGCGGCGCCAGCACGTCCTTCACCATGCTGGCGTGCGTGTTGGCGTAATGGCCCCCATAGGGGCCGCGCTTGACGAAGGCGCCGTCGCCGGCGCGGCCCACATAATCGCCGCGTTCGATGACGATTTTGCCGCGCGACAGCACCGTTTCGGTGTAGCCCTTCACCTTGAAGCCCTCATAGGCGCTGTAGTCGATATTCATGTGATGGGTTCGGCTGTTGAAGGCGCTGATCGTCTCTTCGCGCTGCGGATCGAAAATGACGATGTCGGCATCGCTGCCGACCGCGATGGTGCCCTTGCGCGGAAACAGCCCGAAAATCTTCGCCGGCCCGGTCGAGGTGAGCTCGACAAAGCGATTGAGCGAGATGTGCCCCTGGCTGACGCCGTAATGGTAGATCAGGCTCATGCGGTTCTCGATGCCCGGCCCGCCATTCGGGATCTTGCTGAAGTCGGTCTTGCCGAGCTCCTTCTGCTCCTTGAGGCAGAACGGACAATGGTCGGTGGAGATGACGTCGAGCGCGTGCGAGCGCAGGCCGCCCCACAATTCGTCTTGATTCCATTCTTCGCGCAGCGGCGGGGTGAGCACGTACTTGGCGCCGTCGAAACCGGGCTCGTCGTAGCGATCGATGTCGAGCAGCAGATATTGCGGACAGGTTTCGGCGTGCGCCATGACGCCGCGCGCCTGCGCGAGCCGCAGCTCCTGCAGCGCGTCGTAACAGCTCAGGTGCACGATATAAACCGGCGCCCGTGCCACCTCGGCGATGGCGAGTGCGCGGTGCACGCCCTCGGCTTCGAGCCGCGTCGGCCGGGTCAAGGCATGGTATTTCGGCTCGATGTGTTTCTGCGCCAGCGCGATCTTCACCAATTCGTCGATGACGATGCCGTTTTCCGCATGCATGCAGACCAGCGTTCCGTCCTCGCCGGCCTTGCGCATGGCGCGAAAGATGGTGCCGTCGTCGGACAACAGCGCGCCCGGATAGGCCATGAACAGCTTGTAGCTGGTGATGCCGGCATCGGCGAGACCGCGCATCTCGGCGATGCGCTCCTGCGGCATGTCGGTGACAATCATGTGAAACGCGTAATCGATCGCGGTCTTGCCGTGCGCCTTCGCGTGCCAATCGTCCAGCGCCTTGAGCGTCGACGTGCCGCGCGTCTGCACCGCAAAATCGATGATGCAGGTGGTGCCGCCATAGGCCGCCGCCCGCGTCCCGGTCTCGAACGTATCGGACGTGGTCGTACCGCCGAACGGCAACTCAAGGTGAGTGTGCGGATCGACGCCGCCGGGGATCACGAGCTTGCCGGTCGCGTCGATCACTTTGTCGGCGTCGATGGTGAGGTCCTTGCCGATCAGTGCGACGGTGGAGCCGTTAACAAATATGTCGGCGCGGTAGTCGTCGACGGCGGTAACGATACGCCCATTCTTAATCAGCACGCTCACTTCGCGCCCCCTCATGCGGTTTGACAGGTTCCAGCACTAATGTATCATTCGCAAATTGAAGCGGCGCACAAGAGCTTTGGCTGACCGCCGCACCGGGCTTCAATAACCTAAAGCGCGCAACGGCTCTCAGAAACAACGGAGGCGGGCATGGCGTACAAAAGCCCAGGACAGGTATTGCAAGGAAAATTCTCGCGTCGCTCGTTCATGAAAACGACGGCGGTTGGCGTGGCGGCGGCGGCGACCGGCGCCAGCTTCATGCGGATTGCGGAAGCCGCGGACGGCTTGCGCAGCATCGGTCTCGGCGTCAGCGAGATCAACGAAATTCAGGACAAAGCCACAAAGGATCTTGGCTTCCAAGTCGCCGGCCAGGCGATGGGCTACGGCGACATGTTCAGCAAGATGCTGAACCAGAACGATCAATACGAGATCGCCGAAGGCTACTACAACGACATGGACGTGATGCTGCCCGCCAAGGTCTGGCAGCCGATCGACACCAAGAAGATCAAGGATTGGGAGAAGGTCACCAATCTCACCAAGACCGGCAAACTGACGCCGGAGTCGAGCGTGGGGCAGGGCGATGCGCCTTATCTGTTCCTGTGGGTCGACGAAAACGGCAACAGGGTCAAGGGCCCGTCGCAATACATCAGCATGGCGCCTGCGTTCCATAACGCCGACTCCATCGGTTACAACCCGAAAGCCACAGGCAAGCCGATCGAAAGCTGGGGCGAGCTGCTCAACAAAGACTACAAGGGCAAGGTCGCGCTGCTCAACGTGCCGCAAATCGGCGTGATGGATGCCGCGCTCGCGGTCGAAGCGCTTGGGCTGAAGAAATTCGGCGACAAGGGCAACATGACCAAGGCGGAAATCGACTTCCTGGTCGACTATCTGATTCCGCTCAAGAAGCAGGGCCATTTCCGCGCGTTCTGGGAGAATTTCGGCCAGTCCGTCAACCTCATGGTCAACGGCGAAGTGGCGCTGGAAAGCATGTGGTCTCCGGCCGTGGCCGCGATCCAGGCCGAAGGCGTTCCTTGCATCTATGCCTTCCCGAAAGAGGGCTTGCGCGGCTGGCACGGCGGCCTTGCCATCTCGGCCAAGGTCAAGGGCAAGCAGCTCGACCAAGCGTACGAATACATCAACTGGTGGCTCGACGGCTGGCCGGGCGCTTTCGTTGCGCGCCAGGGCTACTACCACTCGGTTCCGGAAAACGCGAAGAAGTACCTCGAAGCGGCCGAATGGGACTATTGGTACGACGGCAAGCCGGCGGCCAAGGACCTGGCCGATCCGTTCGGAACCGTCATCATCAAGAAGGGCGACGTGCGCACCGGCGGCTCCTATTGGGATCGCTATTCCAAGATCGCCGTCTGGAACTCGCTGATGGACGAGAACGACTATCTCGTGAAGCGCTGGACGGAATTCCTCACCGCTTAATGCTTTGAGGACGGCCAAAACGGCTGTAAAAATGACGCCGCCGGCCCGCAAGGAGCCGGCGGCAGCTTTTTGAGCGTGGCGCCAGCGTGACGACGGTCGAAACCTACAGCAAACTCACCCATGAGCCTCCCCAGCGCGGGCTGATCGGCAGCGCGCCGGTCGTTCGGCCTGACGAGGAGGTCAAACGCAAATACCGACGTGATCCCGGTTTTCCGGTCCCGGTATTGATAGCTCCCGCCACGGCGTGGCTGATCATCTTTCTATTTCTTCCGCTGATCTCGATTTTCATCTTCAGCTTCTGGAAGTCCACCGGACACGGCATGGTGCCGGCCTTCACGTTCGACCACTATCGGGAGTTCTTCGCCACCGAGGGCTTCTTCAATCCGGACAACGCGAACTTCCTCACGCCGTCGGTGTTTCTGCGCACGCTGTGGACGACGTTCCGCTTCACCATCACGGTGATGGCGATTTGCCTGCTTCTGGCCTATCCGCTGGCCTACTTCCTGTCGATGCAGGTTGAGGATTTCAAATGGCAGCTTGCCTTGTTCTTGCTGGCGATGGTGCCGTTCTGGACGAGCTACTTGATCCGCGCCGTCGCCTGGCTGCCGATGCTCGGCCGCCACGGACTGATCAATGAGTTCCTGCTCGATATCGGCGCGATCGACGAGCCAGTGAGCTTTTTTCTCTACTCCGAGTTCAGCTACACCATGGCGCTCGTCCAGCTTTACGTGGTGCTGGCCGTTGGGCCGATCTTTTTCTCGCTCGCCAAGATCGACCGCAATCTGCTTGAAGCGGCGCGGGACATGGGCGCGACCCCGTTCCAGATCTTCCGCGAGATCATTTTTCCGTTGTCGCTGCCGGGTATCGCTATCGGCATGATTTTCGTCTTCGTCATGCTCATGGGCGAGTTCGCCACTGCCGTGGTCGTCTATGGCGGCAAGACATCGACCACCGGCACCGTGATCCTGAATTATTACGCCATCGCCAATTATCCGTTCGCTGCGGTGAACGCCTTCATGTTGATGCTGGCGATGATGATCGGCGTCGTCGTTATTTTGCGCCTGGTCGATATCCGTAAGGAATTGTGACGATGGCGCGCTCGACCCCCGAACGCCGCCGCAAACTCCGCATCAAGGCCGGCTTCAGCGTCTATTACGCGATCTTTCTGATTTTCGTCTACGGGCCGATGTTCGCCATGTTCACGCTGTCCTTTCAGGGACCGCGCGGCGGCGTCACCTTCCCGATGCGCGGCTTCAGCGTTTTCTGGTGGGAAAAATTGGCCGGCCCGTCGGCGGTCGGCGACATCAAGAGTTCCTTGGGCCGTTCGCTGCTTCTCGCGATCACCGTCATGATCATCACTGCGATCCTTTCCACCATGCTGGCAATGGCCTTTCGCAAGAAGTTTCGCGGCTCGGGAGCGTTGTTCTATGCCGTGATGGCCGGCCTGATGGTACCGGGCGTGCTGCTCAGCCTCGGGCTTGCCTCGCTTATGCGCCAGATCGGCATCCCGCCGGCCTGGTGGTATTCGGGCCTCGGCGTGCATGTGGTCTGGACGTTGCCGTTCGGCTTCCTGGTGATGATGGCGGTCTTTAACCGTTTCGACGCGCGGCTCGAGGAAGCCGCGCGCGACATGGGCGCCGACGAGTGGACGGTGTTCAAGGAAATCACCTTGCCGCTGATCACGCCCGGCATCGTCGCCGCCGGCCTGTTCGGCTTTACCCTTTCGTACGACGAATTCGCCCGCACCACGCTCTTGTCCGGCGCACAAAACACGCTGCCGCTCGACATCAACGCGGCGATGACGCAGCGCGTTCAGCCGACCATTTTTGCGCTCGGCACGGCGTCGACCATCTTCTCGCTGGCGATGATCGGATTGTTCATCGTCATCTACACCATCCTGTATCGGCGCTCGCGCTAGACCAGGGCTGCGGCCGGCGGAGCGACGCGCAATCAGGTCGGCTGCGCCACCGACGAGTGCCGAATAAGTTTCAGCACCCAATAGATCAGCGAGAAGATGACCGTCAGGATGACGAGCGCGACGACGGCACCCAGGCGTTCGCCGAACTCGGTGCCGAGGGAGTAATCGCTCTGTAGCAGATAGCTGCAGAGGATCAACAGCGACTGCGCGGCGGCGCCGGCGCAGAACAAGATCGCGATGAAGGCCGAGCCGCGCAGCGAGGCCAGCACCATGCCGTCGAGCGAGTGCCGTTGCACGATATAGAGCTGATAGGCCCGCCAATGGTAGGCGCAGAAGCCGACGATAGCGGCAATCAACACGATCCAGAACATCGCGTTGCCGTAGCCGAGGCCGTTGATCACCAGCGTGAAGAAATCTTCGAACGGCTTGTAGAAATACAGGAAGATCAGAATGACGATGAAAGCCACATAGCCCACAAGCGCCCAGAACAGCCGCCACCCAGACATCTTAATTCAGCCCCCTGATTGCCCGGCCGTAACCGCCAGCGCCCTTGTCGACGGCGTCCGCATGCACGCCCGTAACTGGAACACGTCGTCTCGATAACGGCAAGGGGGTCGCTTCATCTGACGCATGCGACTCCTGCTAGATCGACTTCGCCGCCACAATCAGCAATATCGCGTAGGCGACGACGAACACCGTATCCTTAACGGCCGGCAAAGTCTGCCGCTCGCCGCTCGATGCGACCAGTGTGACGACTTCGAGAACAAAGAAAACGCCCGCCAGAATGACGAACGGCCAGACCGAGGCCCACCAGGATGCGGGCGCGGCGACGCCGAGCATCGACTGCCAAATCAAGAGCAAGAACGGCAACACCACGAGGTAGCCGTAGCCAAGCAGAAAACGCCCGCGCATGGCGGTGCGGTCGAGCGTCCAGAAGGCGATGAAGAACAGAACGACGTTGAGCAGATCCCAGAAGCTTCCCGCGTAGGCGTCCGGCTTGGCGACACCGCGCAGGTTCAGGAAGGCCAACACCAGAAGAAATATCAGGAGATCGCCGAGGAGCCATTCGCGGGCGGATTCGGCGCCCGGCTTGAGCCCCCAGGTGCGGGTCGCCTTGTCGAACAAAAGCACCAGCGCCACGCCCAGACTCGCCGGATAGACCAGTTGCGCCATGAGCGCATATTGGGTTGCCGGCGCGAGCGCGATCCAGCACGCGAGCAGGATGGCGACGACCGGCAAAAGCAAGCCGAGAACACGCAGCGGCGGCGGGGCAGGGGGAGCGGCGGCGGGCGCCGTCGCGGCAGGTTCGACGGCGGTGGACGTTGCCGCGGACGTGGCGGTGCCGCGCCGAGGCGCGGCCTCCTGCTGCGACGATTGCAGCAGCGCATAGACCAAGGAAACGACGAGACCGATCACCGCCAGCGCCACCATGACCGCGGCAAAAGCGGTGGCGCGGCTGTCGGAGCGCCAATCTTCGATCGTTTCGCCCCAAACCCAATGGCTGCCGCTGGAGATGATCCAAATCGCAAACGCCGCAACGGCGGCCAGCAGCACGAGCGCGAGCGTGAATTCGTACCAGCGTGGCGATTGTTCGGCCGCTCCACGGCCGTTCGCCGCCGCGCGCTGGCGTTGCGGCATGCGAACGATCAAGCCGATCAGGAACGCGAGCACACCGATGATCACAAACACGATCATCGCCTCGACGAAGATTGTCGCTCTCTGCTCCAAAGACGTCCCCGATTTTCCTCGTCAGTTACCTAGAGCACTTCCCGATTAAGTGGAATCGGGAAGTGCTCTAGATCTCATTATTGTCGCATGTCCTTTTCGGAAAACCGGTTTCCACTTTTCCGGGCATGCGCTAAAGCAGTGCCGCCACGCGCTCATCGGCCACTGCCCAGTCCGTTACCCAGTCCATTGCCCATGAGCGCCTCGGCGCACTTGCGCAGGCTGTCATTGGCGGTCTGTTCAAGCAACTCGCCGAGCGAACGGCCCGGCGTCGTCTCGGCAACGGCGGTTTCACGGACGGTCGTTCCGTTGGCACGCAATTGGCCGACCACCTCGACCGTACTGCCATTCGTGCTGTGGCGCACGATCTCGAAGCTCCAGGCGTTGCCATAGGCCGCGCGCAAGCCGCTGAGCGCTTCGCCGAGCGGGCCGCCGTTGCGATTGGCAGCCACCGCCGGGCGCGCGCTCGACGCAGCCGGAACCGGTTGGCGCGCCGCCGCAGCGGCCGCGGGACGCGCCGCTGGCGCGCGCTGTTCGCGCGGCTTTGCCGCGGCGACCTGTGGCAAGCGCGGCGTCGCCGAGGTTGCGTCTTTGCTGCGCGGCGACGCCCGCATGCGCTGACGCAGCGCCGCGGTGGCGCCTCCGTCCACCGCCTCCGCGACAGGATCGACGATCACGCCGTAAGCCGCGCGCGCATGCTCGACTGTGCAGAAGCCGTCGAGCACGTCGTCGAGAACTTTTTCCGCCGGACGTTCCAGCGGATCGCCATAGCCGCCGCCGCAGGGCGCATAGAAGACGTGCACATCGCCGGCCGCCACGCGCAGGCCGGAAAACTTCGCCGGCATGCTTTTGATCTCACGCGGCTTGGCGACGTTGAAGATGTCGACCTTGCCGACTTGCCCCGGACCGCCGCCGAAAA
>Ga0209006_10001159_pt1 | contig 24020 bp, 17 predicted proteins | sample JacPin_JW_Ref_O2_FD_188567 | JGI IMG/M metagenome (GOLD analysis project Ga0209006, IMG submission 188567) | Forest soil microbial communities from Algoma, Ontario, Canada - Jack Pine, Ontario site 1_JW_Ref_O2 (SPAdes) (version 2) | ecosystem: Environmental > Terrestrial > Soil > Boreal... | reverse complement strand
GCTCAGTTCGGCGGACTGGCAGGTCGGGAGGGCCTTCCTGAAAATCTGGACCGGAGCTGGCGAACAGTCAAGTGCGGCCAGAAGTATAGCAGGTTTCCCTACATGCGCCGGTAAATCAATGGACCCGGAAAACGGGGGATGGACGGTGCTAGATGTCGGACGGAATCTTGATCTGTTGGGCCTCTACGATGATCGATCCGTCATGCAGTGCCAGTTCGTCCACCGATTCGCAGAAGATCTCCGCGCCTTTTACGCTGGCCAGGTAGCGATAATGCAGGTGCCGGCTTCTCCAGAAGGATGTTACCGAACTTCGCACCACCAGCGGTTCAGGCTCCAAAGCCAAGGCGAGCAGAAATTGATCCGGTTCAAGCTCGATGACCCCGTAGGCCATGTTTGCGACAATACGTTTTCTTCTTGCCGCTGCCGCCGCTGCCGCTGCTCCTGCCGCCATATACACCACCTTCTTCAGAGAGTTTAAGGGGCTGCCACTGCTGTTCGCAGTTTCACTTCCATTGATGTAGCGAATTGTATGTGCAAATCGGCCAGTGCAAAACGTTCCTGAAGGAACACTTCAGCGATTTGCAGCGCTCGCCTCGACGCGCGGAAGGAGCGGTTCGTCAGCAGTCGTCTCAACATTCGTCGACCTTCCAAAATCCGTCGCGTTGATAGCCCATCTGCAGCAGGCGGTTCTTGGGGTCGTGACGTTTGCCGCAGGTCGGGCAGGGCAGGTAGCGGCCCCAGGCCGTGCCCTGGCGGTCGTAATTTTCGGCGACGGCAAAGGTTGTGCCGCAACTGCAGGGGACCAGAAACATCTTGAGCGCAGGCGGGTTCTTCTGGCCGCGCGGGGCGTCATCTTGCAGGCGAGGTTGAACTTCACAGGGGACTTCGCGCGGCGACCTGGTTTGCCGCCGCCGCTTCACGATTCTTCTACCGCCGCGAGTTGGTGCTTCTTGCGCCTATTCGATTGCAGAGTTTTTTTCCGCAGGCGCAGCGACTTCGGCGTGACCTCCACGAACTCGTCGTCGGCGATGAACTCGATGGCCTGCTCCAGATTCAGCTGCCGGAAGGGGACCAGACGGATCGCTTCGTCGGCGGTGGAAGCACGCATGTTGGTCAGTTTCTTTTCGCGCACGGCGTTCACGTCGAGGTCGTTGTCCTTCGCGTTCTCCCCGACAATCATGCCCTCATAAAGTTCCACGCCCGGGCCAACGAAAAGCTCGCCGCGTTCCTGCAAGCCCCAGAGAGCATAAGCCGTAGAAGGGCCGGCGCGGTCGGCAATCAACGCGCCCGTCAGCCGGTGCGGAATCTCGCCCTGCCATTCGGTGTAGCCGTCGAACAACGCGTTCATGACAATGGTTCCGCGGGTGTCGGTGAGCAGCTGGCTGCGCAGGCCGATCAGGCCCCGGCTGGGCACCCGGAATTCGATGCGCACGCGGCCGTAGCCGTGATTGTGCATGTTGGTGGTTTCGCCTTTGCGCGATCCCAGTTGTTCCATTACGACGCCGACGAATTCCTCGGGGACGTCCACCGTCAAGTGCTCGACCGGCTCCATCAACTTGCCGTCGATGCGCTTGGTTACGATCTCAGGTTTGCCCACCATCAGCTCGAAGCCTTCGCGACGCATCATCTCGATCAGGATCGACAGTTGCAGCTCGCCGCGGCCCATCACCTTGAAAGAATCCGTGGTGCCGGTGTCTTCCACGCGCACCGAGACGTTGGTGAGCAACTCCTTGGCCAGCCGCTCTTTCAGGTTACGGGAAGTGACGTAGGTGCCTTCTCTTCCGGCGAAGGGAGAATTGTTGACGGTAAACAGGATGGCGATGGTGGGCTCGTCGATGGCGATGTGCGGAAGCGGCGCAGGATTCTCGACGTCGGTAATGGTCTCGCCGATGGTGATGCCTTCGACGCCCGCGACGGCGATGATGTCACCCAACTCCGTTTCCGTGATGTCAGTGCGCTTCAGGCCGGAGAAGGAAAACAGTTTCGTGATCTTCGTCTTGTGGAAAGTACCATCCAGTCGTGCGATAGCAACTTCTTCGCCGGTATGCATGGTGCCGTTGAAAACGCGCGCGATCGCCAGGCGGCCCAGATAGTCGCTGTAATCCAGGTTCGCAACCAGAATCTGCAGTGGACCTGCGGGGTCGCCTTTGGGGAGAGGAATCGTCTTTACAATGGCGTCGAAGAGCGGACGCAAATCTTCTCCGCCGCCTTTGATATCGGTTGAAGCCGTGCCTGTTTTGGCGTTGGTGTAGAGCACGGGGAAATCGAGCTGATCCTCTTTGGCGTCGAGATCGATGAACAGGTCGTAGATTTCGTTCAGCACTTCCTGGGGACGCGCGTCGGAGCGGTCGATCTTATTGATAACGACGATGGGCGGGAGTTTGGCTTCGAGCGCCTTGCCCAGCACGTAGCGGGTCTGCGGCAACGGGCCTTCGCTCGCGTCCACCAGCAGCATGACCCCGTCCACCATTTTCAGAGCGCGTTCGACTTCACCGCCGAAATCGCTGTGGCCGGGCGTGTCGACGATGTTGATCTTTACGTCGTGATAGAAGATAGCCGTGTTCTTGGCGAGGATGGTAATGCCGCGCTCACGCTCCAGTTCGTTCGAATCCATCACCCGGTCGACGTGATGCTCGTTGGAGCGAAAGGTGCCGCTCTGTTGCAGCATGGCGTCGACCAGCGTGGTTTTGCCGTGGTCGACGTGGGCGATGATGGCGATATTGCGAATACCTGAACTCAAAAAGGTCCTTCCTTAATTCTGCTCTACTACTACTTTACTATGCGCTTTTGCTATGCGCGAACGGGAATTCACCACGGCGACACCGAGACACGGAGGTATTCAGGACTAGCGAAAGGTTTCGGGTGCGCTTCGCTTAGAAGGAAGCTTTGCCTGATTTGGGGATCGGTGCGCCGGCGAGGCGGGCTTCGGCTTCTTTCACGGCACGCTGGGCGGCCAGAATTCCCTCGCTGGCGGTGGATTCCGGGCCCTGGGAGTCGGTGTTGGCGAAGAAGACGCGGTCGAGCGGTTGACGCACCAGGGGCTGAATCTGGGTGAAGAGGCCGGGCGTCGACATATAGAGAGGATGTCCGCGCCGGTAGATGTGCACTTCGAGCGGATCGACATCGAGGCCGGGCATCAGCTTCTGGAAATCGCGCAGGACGTTGGCGGCGATTTTGCGCGCGCTGGGTTCGGTGAGCAGGTAGCCTCGGTCCTCTTCTTTCATTGGCGTGTAGCAGCTCAGGATGTTGTATTTCTGCTTGTAGCCGGCTTGCTTACGGATGACCCAGTCGGCGACCACAATGTCGGTGAACGTGTTTCCCGGGCACCAGGTGTCGTAGCCGTGGTTAAAGACAGGCTTGTCGAAGATGAGATTCACGACGGGATACGGGATATAGCGAATCTGGTGCATGGCGTCGCGTTGTTTCTCGGGCAGTCCCTCGAGCACCCGGCGCGTGATGAACTTGGGCGTCGCCATGATCACGGCTCTGGCTGAGACGGTTTTCAATTCACCGCCGAACATATACGTCACCTGGACTTCATCTTTTCCCGGAACCACGGCGACGATGGTGGCTCCGGTCTGCATCCGGTCGGCGAATTTCGGCAGAAGAAGGTCGGCCAGCTTTTTGGAGATGGCTCCGATGCCGCCGGGCCAGGTGTAACGGATGTCGGCACGGCTTTCTGCGGCCATTTCCTGCAGTTCGCCGATGGCTACGGCTGCCGCGCTCTCTTCGCTGGTGGCTCCCCAGTTGGACGGACCGTAAGCATCCCACCACTGGCGAATCTCCACGGGATACGATTTCGTAAAGTCCGTGAAAGGAACGTTGGCAAGTTCCGGGCCGCGCTTCGCGAGGTCGATGGCCATCATTTCTTTTTTAAACTTCTTGAAAGCCTCGCGGACCGGCGGAGGGTAAGGCAATTTGTTGAGGCCGTCGCCCCACGTGTCCGGGATCAATTCACCGCGGATGATGGTGGCGTCGGGACTGTCGATGGGAAGCATGCGCATCCCGATCTCCTTGGCGAAGTGGTAGGAGTATTCATCCTTCCCGATGAAGGCCGAACCCGTGCCGTAGATGTTGCCCTGGAATTCCATGCCGTAGGCATTGCCGCCCCAGTGCGGCTCCTTTTCGAGCAGGAGAAAATCGTCATGCTGCAGGCGATAGGCGGCGGTGAGTCCGCTGATGCCGCCACCCACGATTACAACGTCATGCTTGGCCGATGCGGGAGGGCGGGAGAACACTTTGCCGTCGCGAACCTGATGGCAGATTCGGTTGTCTTCTCCGTCTACGGTGGGGGCGGAGGTTTGCGCGTCGTTCTGCGCGTTCGGCGATTGCGCCAACCGTGACATGTCTACGGGACACCCTGCGGTGACGGCGCCGGCCACGACGAACTTGATGAAATCCCTGCGATTCGCGTTTAGGGTGTTGCCGCTTTTGTCGTTGTCGTAGCTGTTGCCGTTCATCTCACTCCCACTCAAGCTAGGTCTCCTTCGGCTGCTTCCGCGATTTCAGTCCCTGCTGCGTTTCTGTCGCCACCTTCACCCCGGACGCGCAAGCGGTACCAGATCACGATAGCGGTCAAGGAAAACACAAAGATGATGGTGGAGACGGCGTTGATTTCGGGGGTGATGCCGCGGCGCAGGCGTCCCCAGATTTCGAGGGGGAGCGTGTTGTCCCGGCCGATCAGGAAAAAGCTGACCGCGATTTCGTCCATGGAGAGGGTGAAGATCAGCAGCGCCGCTCCGATGATGGGCAGCTTCAAGTTGGGCACGGTGATGCGCCAGAAGGTCTGCCAATAATTCGCGCCCAGGTCGAGCGATGCTTCTTCCTGCGCGCGGTCGAGCTTTTGCAATCCCGCGAAAACTTCGGTGGTGGCCACGGAGATCAGAGCGGTGCCGTGGCCAAGAACGATGGTGAGCAGGCTCAGTTTGGTCCCGGCCACATTGAACAGCATGAGCAACGAGAGGCCGGTGATGATTCCGGGCAGAATCAGCGGCAACAGAACCAGACGGCGGAACAAAACTTTGCCGGGGAACTGCGCGCGATCGAGGGCCAGAGCTGCGGGCACGCCGAAGGTCAGCGAGATCACCATCGCGGCGAAGGCGACTTGCAGGCTGTTGAATACGGAATCCCAGATGGGAGCGTCTTGAAATAAGGTGCGATACCAATCGAGCGTGAGGTGTCGCGGCGGGAATCCGCCGACGCCTTCGCCGTTGAATGAATAAAGGATCAGGACCACGATGGGGAGATAGAGGAATGCAAAGACAACCACGGCATGGGCCAGGAGCCAGCGCGAACGCGGAATCGGAGACAGGCCGCCGATCACGAGAAGCTCCATTTCTTTTCGAGGTGCTCGGAGAGAAACAGCAAGCTGACCACAAGCGCCAGCATGCACAGCGAAATCGCCGCACCGAGCGGCCAGTTATAAGCTGCGCCGAACAGGCTGACCACGATGTTCGAAATCATGATGCCGCTGGGGCCGCCCAGCAGCAAGGGCGCGAGGAAATCTCCCAGGCTCAAGACGAAGGCGAAGGTTGCACCCGCCACAACCCCGGGAATCGATAACGGAAAAATCACTTTCCGGAAAGTTTGTGCAGGAGTCGCGCCCAGATCATGCGAAGCCTCGACGAGATTGCGGGGAATGTGCTCGAGCGCGGCGTAGATCGGCAGAAATGCGAAGGGCGTATAGATGTGAGTCAGCGTGAGCACTACAGCAAATGGGCTGTAGAGCAAGAACTCCAGCGGATGTTTGGTGAAGTGCACGTATTGCAGCAGCGTGTTCAGAACGCCGCCAGAACCGAGGATGGTTTTCCAGGCGTAGGCCCGCACCAGATAGCTGACCCAGAGCGGGATGATGACGAGTTGATAGAACAGATCTTTGCGCTTGCCGGCGTAGAAAGAAAGGAAATAGGCGAGTGGGTAGCCGAGCAGGAGAGAGAAGATTGTGACGCGCGCGGCGATCCCCATGGAGCGCAGCAGAGTCTGCCAGTAGACGTTGACGCGGAAAAGTGTCCGGTAGTTCGCGAGGTCCCAGGAGTGAACGATGGTCTGTGCCGCGGAAACCGACCAGAAGCTATAGCAGAACATGAGGAGATATGGAATCAGGAGAAACACCGTGACCCAAAGCAGTGGCGGGGCGGTCACGATCGTTTTGTAGGCGCGGGAAAACATTAGTTTCTTCCGGCTGACGGGCGCACCGGCACGGCGCTCGCCGCAGAAAACTCCAGGTCAACTTCGTCCGGGATTCCGGTGCCGCTCGGCGTTCGTACCGTGAGCACGACATCGCCCAAGCACTGCACGCGAATCAATTCGGTTGCGCCGTGAAATGCCTGCTGCCGGACGCGGCCGCGAACCCGAAGCTGGCCGGGGGTTGCAGGCTTGGCGGCAGAAACTACCTGGATGCTTTCAGGGCGCAAGGAAAAAAGAACCGGGCCCTCGGGAAGCTGCGTGGCCCAGGAAAGTGAGTTGCAATGGACGACCCCCTGCCGCACTTCTCCCGGCAGCAGGTTTGTATGTCCGATGAATTGCGCTACGTATGCGGTGGCAGGCCGACTGTAGATTTCGCGGGGGGTTGCGATTTGCTCGAGTTCGCCGGAGCGCAACAGAGCGATACGGTCGGACATGACCATGGCTTCTTCCTGATCGTGGGTGACGAATACGAATGCGATTCCTACTTCGCGCTGCAGGGACTTTAGCTCTACCTGCATCTGCCGGCGCAGATTCGCGTCCAGCGCGGAGAGTGGCTCATCGAGCAACAGAAGACGCGGACGGTTCACCAGCGCCCGGGCCAGGGCCACACGCTGCTGCTGGCCTCCGCTGATTTTCGAGGGCTTCGATTTTGCATGTTCTGTCATTCTCACTTTTCCCAGCGCTTCCGCCACGCGTGTGACGATCTCGGCGTTGGGCCGCCCAGCCACGCGCAATCCGTAGCCCACGTTTTGCTCGACCGTGAGGTGAGGAAACAGCGCGTAGTGCTGGAACACGGTGTTCACGCGGCGGCGGTAAGGGGGTTGCCGGTCGAGACGCTGGTCGCCCATCCAGACCTCGCCCGAACTGGCGCTCTCGAAGCCGGCGACAATCCGCAGCAGAGTGGTTTTACCCGAGCCGCTTTCGCCGAGAATCGTAAGGAATTCTCCCTCGGCGATGTCGAGGGAAATCTCGCGCAGCACTACGTTCTTGCCAAAGCTCTTGGCTACGCTACGGATGCTGAGCAGGGTGGACTTTGCCGTTGCGGTGGTGGGCGTGACTGCGGCCGGGGAAGAGGGGATGGTAGCCATCGTGTCTTAATTGTTTGCAGCTCTTGACCTGCTGCCATGGTTTCGCTGTGCTGTTCTTCCCTTCACTGCGCCGCCTTCACTTCGTTCCAGATTTCGGTGTACTTGGCGCGGCGAGGCACATTCTGCCAGAAATAGAGCCGCTTCTGGTAATTGTCCACGTCGTCGAGATGCAGTGTCTTTACTTGATCTGCGGTCATGAGCTGCGCGGCCTGCGGGTTCGCCGGCGTGTAGCGGGTCACATCCGTAACTTTCTTCTGCGTCTGCGCCTCGATCATGTACTCGAGAAACTGGTAGGCCAGTTCTTTGTTTTCGCTCCCGGCCGTGATCATCAGGTGATCGATCCACCCGGTCGTATTTTCCTTTGGAATGGTCTCGCCCACCGGGAAGTTGACCTTCTTCAATTCGACGGTGTTCAGCGGCCATCCCATGGAAGCGACGATTTCATGGTTCTGAAAAAGATTGGTCAGGTCGCCGCCCGTCGCCCACATTTTGCGGATGTTCGGTTTTAACTCCAGCAGTTTTTTCTTTACCGCTTCCAGTTGTTCATCGTTCAGGTTGTAAAGCTGCGAGGGATCGGGCTGGTCGTAACCCAGAACTTGCGCGGCCATGTACACGGTCGATAAATCGTCCCAAACCGAAATCTTGCCTTTATATTTTGGATCCCACAAAACATTCCAGCTGTCGGGAGGATTGGCAAAAACGGTGGTGTCGTAAATCAGCGGGTCGGGTCCCCACATGAAAGGAACGCCATACACCTGGTTGCCCACACGCACGAGGGGGAGGTTGATGAGTTGCGGGGAAAGCTGAATGTAGGCGGGGATTTTGGAAAGATCGAGCGGAGCGGCAAGATTTCCCGCCGCGATGGAAGTGGCAACATCGCTCGAGGGAGAAATCACGTCGTAGTTTCCGGCGCTGCCGCCGCGCAATTTCGCCATGAGTTCATCGCTTGATCCCATGTAGGAAGCGGTGACTTTGCAGTGATGCAGATCTTCAAAACTCTTCACAAAGCTGGGGTCGGCGTAGCCCTCCCACACCAGCAGGTTCAGGGTCGGAGGTTTTTTCGCACACGATCCTGCGAGCAGGACGACGGCGAGCAACGGCAGCAGAGCCGCCCTCGTTCGCCGCAATCTTCGCCCACGCATGCTTCGACAATTCGTACGTCGCGAATACATCTTGCCTCCCATCAATTCCGCGGGCACGACCCGCCTGCGGAAGTCGCAACCTCAAAACGTCGGCGGGGTGTTGACCCACAAGATCCAGGTCTCTGCGCGCCCCAGATTTTTCCAGCGATGCGGGGTCGCGCTCTCGAAGTAAAAACTGTCGCCGCGCTTAAGCCGATATTCGTCTTCGTTCACCGTGATGACGAGCTCGCCGCGTAATACATACAGGAATTCTTCGCCCTCGTGGGTGTAAGAGTCGCCGCTGCCGGAACCCGCGGACACCCGGAACAGGTGCGGCTCCATCACGGTATTGCCCCAGGCCAGCAGTTCCATGCGCACTCCCGGACCGGCGTCCAGAACCTTGCGCTGCTCGGGGCGCACTTGCAGACTGCGGGCCTCGCGGGCGTCGAAAAAATCCAGAATGCTGGTTTTGTAGAAGCGCGCCAGCTTGCGCAACGTGGCCACCGAGCCGCTCATCTGCGAACGCTCGAGGGCGCTCAGGAAGCCGACGGAAATGCCTACGGCCTGCGCCACCCGGGCCAGAGACAGGCGCCGCTTGGCCCGCAACTGGCGAAGATGCGTTCCAATGGCAGCGGCATTGCCATCGGCGGCGGGCCGCACCCGCCCTTCGCGCTTCAGCAACTGCAGAATCGCGGCTGCGTTCAATCCCCGCACCTTGCGCAGAAAGCGCGCTCGCTTCAACAGCCGCACATCTTCAGCGGTGTAGAGCCGGTACTTGCTCTCGGTGCGCCGCGGACGCGTGAGCCCCAGGTTTTCCCATGACCGGATCACCGACGGCGACACTCCCACCTGGCGCGCCACGTCTCCGATCTTCAAATACGGCTCAGGATTGCGAGAGTTCATAGCGGTCGTTTTCCGATCGTGCCTGCGATGAGAATTTTCTATGGGAGGGACGCGTTTTTTTATCCTTGACAGCCCGTATCCCGCTTCTCTAACCTTGCGGGATTATAGCAAGGTTGTGGCAAGACACAAGCAGTCGTAATCAAAGAAAAAATTGCTAAGAATGAAGGATGGTGGAGGTTCCATGCTGTCACTGCGAGCCCGCTGGACTGCCGTTTGCCTGATGGTCACGACCTGTCTATGGATTCCCTCGCTGCTTTTCGCCCAGGGCACCGGTGGCCGCCTTCTCGGCCGCATCGCCGATCCCACTGGGGCGGTGCTCGGCAGCGTCAAGGTGACCGCGACCAACAGCGCCACCGGCGTAGCCCGTTCAGTCCAGAGCAACGGCGGCGGCGACTACGGGTTTCCCGACCTTCCGGTGGGGACTTACACTCTCACCTTCGAGCTAACCGGATTCAAGAAGGACGTTCGCAAGGGCATTGCGCTCGATGTCAACCAAGTAATCACGCTGAACATGACCATGCAATTGGGCGCAGCGCAGGAAGTGATCGACGTGACGTCGGAGGCCCCGCTGGTCGACACCACCAGCACCCAGCTTGGGGCAGTCGTCAACAATCGTTCGGTGAACGAGTTGCCCTTGAACGCCCGCGATACCTACCAGTTTCTGCAGTTGCAGCCGGGGGTGCAATCGCAGTTGGGGTCGAGCGGCGGCACTTTCTACGGCAGCGATGACGCCGGAGCAGTTTCGGTGAACGGGGGTCGTGGACGCGCGAACAACTTCAGCGTCAACGGCGGCGATGCCAACGATCAATTCGTCAACTTGCCAACCATTCAGCCGACGCCCGACGCGATTGAGGAGTTTCGCGTCATCTCTAATACGTTCGACGCCGAGTACGGGCGCAACTCTGGCGCGGTGGTCAACGTTGTCACCAAATCGGGCACCAATCAGCTGCACGGTGACGTCTACGAATACTTCCGCAACACGCTGTTGAATGCGCAAGGTTATTTCAACACCGTAAAGCCCCAGGAGAATCAAAACCAGTTTGGCGGAACTTTCGGCGGTCCCATTCGGAAAGACCGAACCTTCTTCTTCGTCACCTACGAAGGGCGGCGGGTGCGGCAGGGTGTTTCCGGGCAGACTGTGGTCGTGCCCACGCCAGCCGAGTCGGGCGGCGTGTTTTCGGGCGCCTCCGGCGCCTTGGGCGGCAGCATCGGCGACCAGACCGTGGCGGACGCTCTCAATGGACGGTCCAACGGTGGGTCCTCCTGCACCGCGGCGATTACCGCGGCAGGAGGAGTGGTGCCCGCAGCCGGCGTGGCCTGGAGTTCCATTTTTCCGCTTGACGCGAGTGGCAACGCCAACATTCCCCTCGCGTGCCAGGACCCCGTGGCCGTGAATCTGTTGCGCTTCGTGCCCGCCGCCAACCGCCCCGACGGCACCTACCAGGCGGTGCCGGTCAGCTCCGACCGTCAGGATCAGGTCACATTCCGCTTCGACCATCACATCAACGACCGCCAAAATTTCAGCTTCTACTATTACTTCACCGACGACACGAATTTTCAGCCCTTCTATAACTTCCAGGCATCCGGCGCGAATGTTCCCGGCTTCGGCGCCAGTGTCAACTCCCGCTACCAACAGTACAACCCCAGCCATACCTGGACGATCTCCAATGCTCTCGTGAACGAGGCGCGGTTCACCTACATGCGGGAAGGCCAGCTCACCTTCCAGCATCCGCAGGCCACGAACTCCGTCCAAGATTCATGCACTTCGGCGGTGCCGACCGGCGTGTGCTTCGGTGGAACCTCCGATTCGGCCGCGATCAATTCGATAATCAGCAGCGCTGTCAGCACTGGCGCCATCGGTTCTGCGGCCCAGGCCGGCATTACCACGGGCCTGCCTCCGAACCACACAGGGGTGCCTTTTATCGGCGTCTCCGGCGGTTTCAACATTGGCAATGGCTGGGAAGGAGAGCTTCCCCAGGTGGGAAACACGTTCCAATGGGCCGACAACTTAACCTGGGTGAAAGGCAGCCACACCCTGAAGTTTGGAGCGGACGTGCGCCGCTCCCGCTTTGACCAGACTCTGTTCTTCAACGTTAGCGGCGAATTCACCTTCAACAGCACGACCACCGATTCAATCAACTATTTGAACCCAGGGGGCAACGTCGACTCTTACCCGAACTACCTGCTGGGCCTGGCCGATACCTATTTACAAGGCTCGGCGCAAAGAGAAAACATCCGCGATACGGGCGTGTATCTGTTTGCTCAGGATAGCTGGAAGATCAAGCCTAACGTGACCTTGAACTACGGGCTCCGTTGGGAGTTGGACACGCCTTTGACGGACGCCCTTCACCACGTCCAAACCTTCCGCCCCGGCCAGAATTCAACCACGTATCCGTGCACTCTCACGGCCGCCGAGCAGGCGAACTTCGGCGTGAACACGTGTGCGGCCGCGGGCGTCCAACCCACGGGCCTGGTTTTCCCCGGCGATACGGGCGTTGCCAACGGTCTCACGCAGACCTACTACAAAGCCTTTGCCCCGCGCCTGGGCATTGCCTACAGCCCAAATTTCAACGGCGGCTTGCTGGGCAAGCTATTCGGCAATAACGGCAAGACCAGCATCCGCACCGGTTGGGGACTGTTCTACAATCCCATTGAACAGTTGGTCCTGGAGCAGTTCGGCGCGGAGCCTCCTTTCGGCGGGAGCACTTCTCTACCTGGCGTTTTCTTCAATACCCCGTTTGTTCAGCAGAATGGCACCGTCGATCCAAATCCTTTCACCGGAATTCTCAATCCCAAGCCGGGATCAGCTCAGGATTGGGCCAGCTTCCGCCCCATTCTCCTTTTCGGAGACTTCCAGCCGCATATGCGCACGCAATACACCGCTCAATACAACTTCAGTATCCAGCGGGAAATCGCGAACGGCGTTTTGTGGCAGGTCAATTACGTGGGTTCGCAGGGACACCGCCTGCTTGCCACCCATGACATCAATGCTTCCAACCCGCAGACCTGCCTGGACATCATTACCTTGCAGGGCCAGGGCGCGTGCGGACCGTTCGGAGAGGACTCATCGTTCAGCGTGAGCGTTCCGCAAGGTTTCCCGTTCCATTTGCCCAATGGGTCGGTGGTCACGGGGGCTAAGGGGGGGACTCCGGTTCAATTGGTCGGTCTCAGGCCGTACTCCTCCCCAAACTGCGTTCAGAGTGGTGCAAACATTGGGCAGGGCTGCCCGCTTGATGGCGTGCCTATCTTTACCAACATTTTTGCCGAGGACACGATCGCAGCCTCCTCTTATAACTCTCTCCAGAGCATGCTGGAGAAAAAATTCTCGCACGGCCTCCAGTTGCAGGCCGCCTACACGTTCAGCAAGTCTCTGGACTGGGCCTCCAGCTTCGAAGAGACGGTGAATCCGTTCAACTTCAAGTCCAGCCGCGCGTTGTCGCTGTTCAATTCAGCCCAGCGCTTCGTCGTCAACTACTACTGGGATATCCCTGCCCGCAAATACAGTGGATTTGCCGGAAGGGTTCTCGACGACTGGTCCATGTCGGGGATTATTCAGTTTCAGAGCGGTTTCCCTGTTCGCTTGTCGGATCCCGACGATAACGAACTCATCAGCAGCATTTTCTTTCTCGGCACCGGCGCGCCCCAAGCTCTCGGTCCGATTCAGATCCTGAATCCCAAGAAGACCTATGTCATCAACGGCCAGCCGCAGACCAACCTCTACTTCAACACCGGTCAGTTCCAGGAGCCAGCGCTGGGGACCTTCTCGACTACGCCGCGCGCTGTTTGTTGTGGCCCGGGCCTGAATCAGTGGGATGTGACGTTTTCAAAACATATCTCGATCTCGGAAGCCAAGTACTTCCAGTTCCGCGCCGACATCTTCAATCTGTTCAACAAGACGCTGTTCGTGAACCCTGACGGCAATTTCAGCGACACCACTTTCGGTCAAGTCCAGCAGGCTCGCGATCCGCGTCTGGTACAGTTTGCGTTGAAGTTTTACTTCTAGTGGAAAGAGTAAAATCGTTAACAAAACCGGTGACGGTCCGCCGTCCCGGCATTCTAATGGCCCGCGGGCCCGCCAAGAAACGCCGCTGGCTTGAGCTTCCTTGGAGCAATCTCGATGTACCCCGACCTGCAGAAAGAACTCTCAACCTTTGAGCGGCGCACGCCCAAATCCGCCGAAGCACACAAGAAAAATCTGAAACGGATTCCGCTGGGTGTGGCCAGCAACTATCGCTATTACGATCCCTGGCCGATCTTTGTGAAAGAGGCCAGCGGCAGCAAGTTCCGCGACCTCGACGGCAACGAATACCTTGACCACAACCTGACGTTCGGCGCGCTCATGGCGGGGCACTGCCATCCCGCGGTGATGAAGGCCGTGGAGAAGCGGCTTTCGACCGGCACCATGTATGGCATGCCGCACGACATGGAGTGGGAACTCGCGGAAGAAATCTGCAACCGCTTTCCGGTGGAGATGTGCCGCTTCGGCAATAGCGGGACGGAAGCCACCATGCACGCGATCCGACTGGCTCGCGCCGCTACCGGCCGTGACAAGATCGTGAAATTTGAAGGTGCTTACCACGGGCTGCATGATTCCGCACTGGTTAGCGTGAAGCCCCACGCGCCCGACTTTGGCGATATCGACAATCCCACAGCGGTCACCGGCGGTCTGGGAGTGCCAAAGTCGGCGATTGCGAACGTGCTTATTGCTACGTTCAATAATCTCGCCACCGTGGAGCGGCGGTTCCAGGAAAATCCCGGCGAAATTGCCGCGATTATTCTCGAGCCCATTCTGATGAACGTTGGCCTGTGCATGCCGCAGGCTGGCTTCCTGAAAGGTCTGCGAGACATCGCCACCAGAAACGGCGCGCTGCTTATTTTTGACGAAGTGAAGACCGGAGCGAAACTGGGATGGGGCGGCGCCAGCGAATATTTTGGCGTGCAGCCGGACATGATCTGCCTGGCCAAATCGATCGGCGGCGGCTTTCCGCTGGCCGCTTTTGGCGCGCATCCGTCCGTGATGGACCTGATCTCGCAGCATAAGGTTTTCCACGGCGGTACCTACAACACGAATCCCGTGTCGATGGCCGCGGGGTTGGCGACGTTTCGGCATGTTCTGACGCGCGAGAACTATGTCCACGTCGATAAGCTCAGCAAGAAGTTGACCGACGGCTACCGAAAGATCGTTGCGAAGTCGGGCCTGCAGGCCTACATTGCGCAAGCCGGCGCCAACGGCGCGCTGATGCTCTACCCGCAGGAAATTCGCAACTACCGAGACTGGACCGCGATTGACATCGACCTGTGGCGGCATTACTGGTTTGGCATGGTCAACCGCGGCGTCATGGCGCAGCCTTACTGGTGGGATGAGCAGTGGACGATTTCCGTGCAGCACACCGAAGCGGATATCGACCAGCACCTTGCCGCCTTCGACGACATCGCGGCATCGCTCGCGAAAGCCCAGCAGGAACGTGTGGGCCAGCCCGCGTTGGCTACGCACTGAAACCAGGGATCAGGGGCCAGGGATCAGTTGTCAGCTGAAACCGCGCCGCGTTAACCGCCGGCCCCTGGCCCCCTAAGCCCTAGCCCCTGATCATGTCCACCACCGCCCAACCCGAAGCCCAGCCCCACCTGATCCGCGCCCTCGGGCGTCGCGATCTGGTGTTGCTCTTCGTCGTGGCTGTGTTCAATCTCAACGTCGTGCCCTCGATTGCGGCGAACGGCGGAGTCACCATCTGGCTCTGGATCATTTCGTTGCTCTTGTTTTTCTGGCCGCAAGGCATCGCCGTCATCGAGCTCGCGCACCGCTATCCCGGAGAGGGCGGCGTCTATCTTTGGGCGAAGGAAGTCTTCGGAGACTTCCACGGATTTCTCTCCGGCTGGTGCTACTGGACCAACAACATGCTCTACGTGCCGACAGTCATGCTCTACTTCGTGGGCGTATCGGTGTACGTGCTCGGGCCCGGCCACGAGACTCTTCCCGACAACAAGCTATTCGCCGCTTGCGTTTCTCTCGCGTTGCTGGCGCTGTTGACGGTTCTGAACATTCTTGGCCTGGGCGTCGGCAAATGGATCAATAACCTGGGCGCGGTTGGAACCTTCATTGCCGCGTTTGTCCTGGTCGGACTTGGCATCGTGATCTGGTCGCGCTTCGGGACTGGCATCACCGCGGCCGATTTTAAGATTCCTGCGAACCCGCGCTTCGTGCTCAATTCCTTCGGCGTGATCTGCTTCGGCCTGGTCGGACTGGAACTCGCTTCTGTCATGGGAGACGAGATCCAAGATCCCAGCCGAACTCTGCCTGGAGCGGTCGCTTGGGGGGGCGTGATTTCGGGAACACTTTATGTCGCTGCGACGCTGACTTTGCTGATTGCCATCGGCAAAAACGTCAACGTGCTGCAGGGCGTGGTGCAGGCGGTCACCGGAATGGCTGCGCGCGTCGGCGTGAGTTGGATCAGCGCTCCGTTTGCGCTGATGCTCAGTCTGGCGATCGCCGGCATCGGTTCGGCGTGGATCGGCGGCTGCTCGCGCATCCCTTTCGTCGCCGGGCTCGATTCCTACATGCCTTCCTGGCTCGGCAAGGTTCATCCCCGCTACGCGACGCCCTACGCCGCGCTCATCGTCCAGGGGATCGTCTCCGCCGCGCTCGTGATCTTGAATTTTGTCGGAGCCGGCGTTCAGGAAACTTTTCAGAAATTGTTGTCGCTGGCGGTGGTGCTGCAACTTGTACCGTTCGTCTACATGTTCGGCGCGCTGGTGAAATTCGCCGTCACGGAGCCGGTTCCGCGTGGCCAGTACGGCCGGACCACGCTGTTTCTGGCCGGAACCAGCGGATTTCTGACTACGATTCTCGGCATCGCGCTGGTATTTTTTCCGGCGCAGCAGATCACGTCGGTGTTCTGGTACGAGGTCTGGATGATCGGTATGACTCTACTTTTCGTCGGCCTGGCTGCGTTTTTCTTTTTTGTCTATGGCCGGCGCAAAGCGGCGAAGGAAATTGGAAAGGTCGCAACTGTCATTGTGCCGCTTTAGTTCCCAAGGTATTTGGGCCCAGTACGCCTTGAAGTCAACCAGGAGGTCGAAACCATATGCCCGGCGGAGTCCAAACCGCAGTCCGCACTTACCAGATGTTGATCAACGGCGAATGGGTCGACAGCAAGTCCGCCAAGACTTTTCCGGTCTACGATCCTTCGACGGAAGAAGTGATCGCCCAGGTTCCCGACGCCGGTCCCGACGACGTAAACCGCGCCGTCGCCGCCGCCAAAGCTGCATTTGAAGATGGTCCGTGGGCGACCACGACCGCGCAGGAACGTGGCCGCGTGCTGTTTCGGCTCGCGGAAAAAATTCGCGCCAACCTCGCCGCGCTCGCGGAACTCGAATGCCGGAACACTGGCAAGCCCATCGTCGAAGCTGAGTTTGACATTAACGATGCCGCCACCTGCTTCGAATACTACGGCGGCCTCGCCACTAAAGTGGTCGGCTATGTGAATCCCGTGCCCGACAACGCCATGAGCCTCACGCTCAAGGAGCCGGTCGGAATCGCCGGGCAAATCATTCCCTGGAATTACCCGCTGCTCATGGCGGCGTGGAAACTGGCGCCGGCGCTCGCCGCCGGCTGCACCTGCATACTCAAACCCGCCGAGCAAACGCCGCTGACCGCGCTGGAATTTGCCAGGCACTTTGCGGATTGCGGCCTGCCTGCAGGAGTGGTCAATGTCATCACCGGTTTCGGCGAATCCTGCGGCGCCCCGCTGGTGCAGCACCCGGATGTAAACAAGATTGCCTTCACCGGCAGTGCAGCGGTGGGCAAGATCATCGTGAAACAGGCTGCGGACACCGTGAAACGTGTCACGCTCGAACTGGGTGGCAAGTCACCAAACATTTTCTTCGCCGACGCCGATTTTGAGGCTGCCATCGATGGTGCGCTGTTCGGCGTCTTCATTAATCAGGGAGAAGTTTGCTCCGCCGGAAGCCGCATCCTGGTGCAGAAATCGATCTACAAGAAATTTGTCGAAGCCATGAGTGAGAAGGCGAAAAAGATCAAGCTCGGTCCACCACTCGAACGCGAGACTAAAATGGGACCGCTGGTCAGCAAAGAGCAATACGACCGGGTCAACTCCTACATTGAGATTGGCAGGAAGGAAGGCAAGCTTACCTCCGGCGGCGGGCGCCCGGAAAAATTTGCCAGGGGCTACTACGTTCAGCCCACAATTTTCAGCGACGTGACTAACTCCGCCCGGATTGCGAGGGAAGAGATTTTCGGTCCCGTCGCGGCGGTGATTCCGTTTGAAGACGAGAAAGATGCGCTCAAGATCGCCAACGATTCGCCATACGGCTTAGCCGCTGCCGTGTGGACGAGGGATATTTTTAGAGCCCTGCGCGCCGTGAAGGCGCTGCGCGCCGGCATCGTATGGGTGAACCACATGCAGCCCACTTACGTGGAAGCGCCGTGGGGAGGCTACAAGCAGTCCGGCTTCGGCCGCGAACTTGGGCCCTGGGGCATCGAAGAATATCTCGAGACCAAGCAGGTGTATATCAACTTGAACGAAGCACCGATCGGCTGGTATTGAAAAGCAATGGCGAGTGGCTAGGGAGTGGCCAGTAAAGCCTCATTTCTAGTCACCCGCAACTAGCTACCAGCCACGAGATGGTGAGAGAACTGAGAATCCAGATGTCTACCATTCAACTCCGCACTCCGATCCCCGGGCCGAAGTCCAAGGCTCTCTCTACGCGCCGCGTACAAGCTGTGCCCCGCGGCCTTTCTCACGGGACGCCCATCTATGTGGCCAAGGCCGAAGAGGCATGGCTGGAAGACGTCGATGGCAATCGCTACATCGATTTCGCCGGAGGCATCGGCTGTCTCAACGTCGGGCATCGTCAGGAAGCTGTGGTTGCTGCGATCCGCGGCCAACTCGACAAATTTCTGCACACCTGCGTCCAGGTCACGCCCTACGAAAGCTACATCCGCCTCGCGGAGCGCATGAACGCAGTCACGCCCGGCAACTTTCCGAAGAAGACCATCTTCGTGAACAGCGGCGCGGAAGCCATAGAGAATGCGGTGAAGATCGCCCGGGCCTACACGAAGCGCCCCGGCGTCATCGCGTTTGAAGACGCTTTCCACGGGCGCACCATGATGACGCTGGCTCTCACCAGCAAGACTCATCCTTACAAGGCGGGATTCGCGCCGTTTCCGGGAGAGGTCTATCGGGTTCCGTTCGCCTACTGCTATCGCTGCTCTTATAACTTGAAATATCCGTCGTGCGATCTTTATTGTGCGCGGCGTTTGGAAGATACGTTCAAGCGTGTGGTGGCCCATGAGGAAGTTGCGGCGGTGATCGCCGAACCCGTTTTGGGGGAAGGCGGATTTGTCGCGCCGCCACCAGACTATTTCAAAGTTCTCATCGAGCTTTGCCACAAGCACGGCATTTTGTTCATCGCGGACGAAGTTCAATCCGGCTTCGGGCGCACCGGCGCGCTGTTCGCGAGCGAACGCTACGGCATTGAGCCTGATCTTATTGTGACGGCAAAATCTTTGGGCGGCGGCTTGCCGCTTGCGGCGGTCACAGGCCGCGCCGAAATCATGGATGCTCCCGGCCCCGGCGGGCTCGGCGGGACATTTGCCGGCAACCCGCTTTCCTGCGCCGCGGCTCTTGCCGTGCTTGACTTGTTCGAGCAGGAAGATCTTTTGACCCGAGCGAACGAACTCGGAGACCGCTTCCAGCGCCGTGCGCGCGAGTGGCAGCGCCGCTGGCCGATCGTCGGGGACGTGCGCGGACTCGGCGGCATGCAAGCCATGGAGCTGGTGCAGTCGCGGGAAACCAAGGTCCCCGCCGCGGACGAGACCAAGCAAATTACGCAGTATTGCTACGAGCACGGCTTGATCACCATCACCGCCGGTTCGTATTCCAACGTGATCCGAATTCTGGTTCCCCTGGTCGCGACCAACGAGCAAATGGAGGAAGGACTCGATGTCCTCGAGTCCGCGCTCGCCAGCGTCTGCGACAAGAAAGGCGCGGTTGCGCAGTTGGTGTAATAATTTACCCTTCGCGATCGTAGAGGCAATGCCATGACGTCAGTCGCCGCACCTCCCGTGATTCGGCTTACCAACTACATCAACGGCCAGTGGGCCGACTCGCACGCCTCCGAGTGGCGCGACGTGGTCAATCCCGCCACCGGCGAAACCCTGGCGCAAGTCCCGCTCGCCGACGCCGCCGAAGTGAACACGGCGATCGAGGCCGCGGCGGCCGCCTTTCCCGAATGGCGCCGCACTCCGCCGGAAGACCGCATCCAGCCGCTGTTCAAGCTGAAGATGCTTCTCGAAGATCACATCGGCGACATCGCCCGCATCATCACGCAGGAAAACGGCAAGACCTTCACCGAGGCCAAGGCCGAAATGCGCCGCGCCATCGAGAATGTCGAAGTGGCCTGCGGCATTCCGATGATGATGCAGGGCTACAACCTCGAAGACGTCGCCCGCGGCATCGACGAGATGATGATTCGCCAGCCCCTCGGCGTCACCGCCGCCATCGTGCCATTCAATTTTCCTGGCATGATCGCGTTCTGGTACCTGCCTTACGCCATCGCCACCGGCAACACGTTTATTCTCAAGCCGTCGGAGCGCGTGCCGCTCACCATGCGCTACGTGTACGAGCTTCTCGAAAAAACTGGCCTGCCCAAAGGCATCGTGAATCTGGTCAACGGCGGCAAAGCCGTGGTTGACGCACTCATTGACCACCCCAAAGTCCGCGCCATCAGCTTCGTGGGCTCGACTCCGGTCGCGCGCTACATCTACGCGCGCTCCGGTGAAAAAGGGAAGCGCTGCCAGTGCCAGGGCGGAGCCAAGAATCACGTCGTCGTTCTTCCTGATGCCGACATGCCGATGGCCACGCAGATCATCAGCGACAGCGCGTTCGGATGTGCCGGGCAGCGTTGCCTCGCCGTTTCCGTTGCCGTCACCATCGGCGAGGCGCAGAAAAGTTTTCGCGACTCCATTGCCGACGCTGCTGCAAAACTCAAAGTGGGCAACGGGCTCGAAGATGGCGTACAGATGGGCCCCGTCATCACGCCACAGAGCAAAGAGCGTGTGGAATCGCTCATCGGTCTCGGCGAGAAGCAAGGCGCGAAAATCCTGCTCGACGGGCGCAACTCGAAGGTCCCTCGCTACGAGGCGGGAAACTTCGTGAACCCCACGATTCTCGACGACGTTCCTGCGACCAGCGACCTCGCCGACACGGAAATCTTTGGCCCGGTTCTCAGTCTCGTCCACGCCAGCGGTATGGACGAAGCACTCGCCTTCCTCGAACGCAGCGCCTACGGCAACCAGGCGTCGTTGTTCACGTCGAGCGGATCGGCCGCGCGCCGTTTCCGTTATGAAGCACCCGCGGGAAACATCGGCATCAACATCGGAGTCGCCGCGCCCATGGCCTATTTCCCGTTCAGTGGCTGGAAGAATAGCTTCTTCGGCGATCTCCACGGCCAGGGCCGTGATGCCATTGAGTTCTACACCGACAAGAAAGTAGTCGTCGAACGCTGGGCGAAGGAGCACAGCAGAAAGTTCTGAGGCCTTACCACGGAGACACAGAGGCACGGAGAAAGGTAATCGACAAGCATTGGTTCTTCTCCGCGACACTGTGTCTGCATGGTGATTAAGCTTTCATTATGAGGAATCCATGAACACAGTCACAGCCACACCCGCGATGACGGGGCCCGAAATCGTTGACCTCACCAAGAAGCACACGCTGTTCGAATGGTCCGCGCAAGCGAAGGTTGACCCCATCCCGGTGGCCCGCGCGAAGGGCATCCACTTTTGGACGCCCGAAGGCAAGCGCTTCATCGACTTCAACAGCCAGTTAATGTCGGTGAACATCGGCCACGGCGACGAACGCGTCATCCGCGCCATTCATGAGCAGGCGCAGAATCTCTGCTATGCCAATCCCTTCATGGCTACCGAGCCACGCGCCCGCCTTGGTGCCAAACTCGCCGAAATTACTCCCGGCGACATCGACACTTTCTTCTTCACCAACGGCGGCGCCGAAGCCAACGAGAACGCCATCAAGATTGCCCGCTTCTTCACCGGACGCCACAAAATCATGGCGCGCTACCGCTCCTACCACGGCGCGACTGCTGGTGCGATCACGCTCACCGGCGATCCGCGCCGATGGGCTGCCGAACCCGGCATTCCCGGTGTGGTGCGCGTGCTCGATCCCTATCACGGCATCGAGCGCGGCTGGGAGTCTGCCGAAACTTCGCTGCAGATGATCGAGGAGATTATTCAACTGGAAGGCTCGCACACCATCGCAGCCTTCATTCTCGAGACCGTGGTTGGCACCAACGGAATTCTGATTCCGCCGGATGGTTACATGCAGGGCGTGCGCGAGCTGTGCGACAAGTATGGCATCCTTATGATTGCCGACGAAGTGATGGCTGGCTTCGGCCGCACGGGCGCGTGGTTCGCGATTGACCACTGGAAAGTTGTCCCCGACTTGATCTCGATGGCCAAGGGATTAACGTCCAGCTATTTGCCGCTGGGAGCGGTGGGCATGCGCCATCACATTGCGCAACATTTTCAGGACAAGGTTTTCTACGGAGGTCTCACCTACAACAGCCATCCCATGGGATGCGCCGCCGCGCTGGCTACGATTCGGGTCTATGAAGAAGATAACCTAATCGACAACGCGAAAAAAATGGGCGCGGTCATGAAAGAACTCGGCGCCGAGTTGCAGGCGAAGCATCCGTCTGTGGGAGCGGTGCGCTCCATCGGACTGTTCGGTATCGTCGAACTCATCCGCAGCCGCAAGACGCGACAACCCATGGCGCCGTTCAACGGCACATCCGAAGAGATGGCCGCCCTGGGCCGCTTTTTCCGCGAGCAAGGCCTCTACACGCTGGTGCGCTGGAACACCTTCTATACCAACCCGCCACTCTGCATCAACGAACAGCAGTTACGAGAAGCGTTCGCCATCATCGACAAAGGCCTCGAAATCACGGATAAAGCGGTGAAGGACTAAGTCGGCGGATCGGTCGCGCTCGAGTTAAGCCGCTGAGGGCGTTCGGCCCAACGCTGCGACTTGAGCGGAATTGAATCCGACGATCGAAACATCGCCGGGAACGCGGAGCCCGGCCTGGCGGATGGCATGAAGAGCACGCAGGAAGTGTTCTGCGCCTACAAACATCAGCGTGCCGCTGCCCATGGCTTGACCGCCAGGCGCTAACGCCGGGTCGGTTTGGGTTCGCAAGGCGCGTGCCACGGGGTTGGGTTGATAGTTCAGCTCGCGCGCCGCGGCGAAGACGCGATCCTTGGTCCGCTGCGGAATGGACGCTGATCCCGGTGCACTGTTCAGCACCAGGGAAACCGTGCCGGGCGCAAGCCCGACGCTCTCCGCCACAGTTTTCAGGGTTACCGCGCCGGGTCTCTTCAAGCCATTCTTGTGGTTACCGGTCATGTTGTTTCGAATCATATTGTCCCCTTCACTCCTGGCGATCCCAGTGCTTGCGATCAAGCCGCTCGGCGAGAGATGACACCTTCGGCACAGCGGTGGCATCGTCGCGGGTTCAGAAACAATCAGGAATAGCGACTCGGAAGGACAGGGCGAATCGCGCACGCCACGCGGACATCAGGGGCCGCATGACCAACTATTCCAAAGGAAAGCCGCGCCACCAATCTGACAAAGACCCGACCCAAAGTCCAATCGAAAAAAGTTATCGCGACGATCATGTCGCTGCGAATCAAATACGACCCATCAGATTTGCGGATTATTATTGTTGTTGCTGCTGTTGTTGCTCGTGTTCCGTACGAGTGCTCCGCGGCGCAAACACGGGCCGGGATTGGATCACAATGCTCGGCGCCACGGGCTCCGGCAGTGGAGCGTCCGAGGGGCTCACCGTTACCGCCACGCTGAGTTCGCTGTGCGCTTCTCCCTTGTAGACGCCGCGAGTGGGAGGAACGTCGGCGTAATCGCGTCCAATCGCAACTCTTATATGTCGGTCCGCACCGATCAGGTTGTTGGTGGGATCGAACGCCACCCAGCCCAACCGGGGCACTAGCGCCTCAACCCAGGCGTGCGACGCGCCTTCCACCGAGCGGTCCTGTTTTTCCTGCTTCAGGTCGCGGTGGAACATGTAGCCACTGACGTAGCGGCAAGGCACGCGCAGCGGGCGAACCAGAGCGATCATGATGTGAGCGAAATCCTGGCACACTCCGCGACGAGAGTGCAGAGCCTCTTCAATCGGCGAGTCGACATTCGTGCTGTTGGGGACGTAGGCAAACATGCCGTAGATGGCTTCATTCAGCTCGGTCAGCAATTCCAGTGGATGGCCGCGCCGGCCGCATCGGAGTTCTTGCGAAAGCTGTTCGAGCGGCTCACAGGAACGAGCGAACTGGCTCGGCAAAAGCATTTCCCAATAGTCGTCGGCCGCAACCTGGGCGTCGAGATCAGCCCAGTCGCCCGCGTCCGCGGCACGCGGCGCAGGTGCGCCCTGCACTTCGATGACAGACTGCGCGACCACTTCGACTTGAGTATGACTCCCTGCGATATCGAAGTGGTGCACGATGTTCCCCGTAAAATCGCGATACTGCATGATGTTGGTCGCCGGGTTCACATCGAGATGGAAGCTGAGGCAGCGTTGCGTCCCTTCGCTGCGCGGCTGCATGCGCACCTCCATCACACTCTCGCGGACCGCGGGCTCGTAATGGAATGTGGTGGTATGGCGGACGGAGTAAATCAAGGGA
>Ga0209006_10001158_pt1 | contig 24036 bp, 11 predicted proteins | sample JacPin_JW_Ref_O2_FD_188567 | JGI IMG/M metagenome (GOLD analysis project Ga0209006, IMG submission 188567) | Forest soil microbial communities from Algoma, Ontario, Canada - Jack Pine, Ontario site 1_JW_Ref_O2 (SPAdes) (version 2) | ecosystem: Environmental > Terrestrial > Soil > Boreal... | reverse complement strand
CACCACCTGACCGTCGCGGATCATGTCAGCCGCCGCTCGAGCAATTCCGATCTTGCTCTCCATGTCGATTTGTTGGCGAGACACGAAAGGAACGGCCTCAGCACGGCGAGGCAGGGCGCCGCCGTGTACACGTTGGATCTTTCCCGAACTCGCCAATTCGCGCAGATCTCGACGAATCGTGTCTTCAGAGACCCCGTATCGACTGCAAAGGTCCGCGGCGAGGACTCGGCCCTCATTGCCAAGCAGCTCCAGGATGTACTGGTGGCGTTCTTCCTTTAGGGTGATTTGGCCTGCTTCCGCTTCTGGTTTCATTCTGCGCATTTTGCACGAATACGCTTTGTTATGCACGTATATACGTATATTATCCGATTTGTGCATGATACTGCCAAACGTAGCGCCGGACAAGGTCCTTTCGCAAAAGCGTGTGGTTCGGGCAGGTAGTCTTCGATTACGGAAACGTTCATTGCCTCAAGCAAACGCTGGAGGATATGAAAGGTATGGCGCTCGTGTGCGGCATTCCCCGTGAGCGATTCTCGGAACTTTACTGAAAGCTACGGCCGCCCTACGACCGGGGTGATATCGATGGACCTGCCTACTGGACAGCGGTTGTTGGCCAGCAAGAATTGGGTTTGAGCAGAGAGCAGATAGCAACGTCTCAGAGCCGTTAGGCCTGATGAAGATAACCGCTCGCCGCACTGAACTGAGCCTAAGAAAATTTGGTTGGGCACACTTCCGTCGGCGAGTCTGCCCGGAATCGGTGCCACGAGACTCCCGCTTATATTCCAGCGAAGCAGTTCCTCATGCTGTTGCGGTCCGCCGCCATCGTCAGTTATGGGATTAGGGTGAAAATACCCTCGTCCTCGTCTTCCCAAAAGAGCGGGGCGGCGCGATACATCACGCGCCGCTTGCGAATAAATTGGAAATACTCAGTTTCTCTCGCTCGTGCTTGCGGCACGATTTCGGCCGCTCGGCGGGAAAGGAGATTCCTACGCTGCGCCGGAGATCACTTCGAAAAAAGCCGACTTATGCGGAGACCGGTAGAATCCCTTGTATAGTTTTATACTTCTACCGATCAATCCTTACGCATCGTGGGCGTCTGCTATGTCAAGATCTTTAGTTCCGTACCTACTCCGAGCGTTTTTGACGGGTTTGTTGGCTCTCGCGGCCTTTGTCTCTCAGTCGTTTGCGCAAGCGCGCCATAATGGCAAGATTTTCGGAGGCTATTTCGAAGAGTGGGGCGTCAAGTACGGCGGTTACAACATTGCGGACATGCAAAAGAACGGCGTCGCCGATGAGCTGACGCACTTGATTTATGCCTTTGGCAATGTGACCCCGACTTCGCCGCCGGCGTGTGCGATTGACGACCCGGTGGCAGCCTACCAGAATTCTTCGATTCCCAGCGTCAGCGGCAAACCTTACACCGCGCCGCTCTACGGAAATTTCGGCGCGATCGAACAACTCAAGCAACTTCATCCCGATCTCAAAGTGTTGATCTCTTTGGGTGGACAAGCGGGAAACGTGGCAGGCTTCGTCACCGGTGCATCCACCGCCGCGGCACGCGCAGCTCTCGCCTCTTCCTGCATCGACATGTTTGTCAAGGGAAACATCGCTGCAAGAGTTACTGCCCCGGGACTGTTTGATGGCTTCAATATTGATTGGGAGTTTCCCGGCCCGGCCGACAAAGAGAACTTCACCGCTCTGCTCAAAGAATTCCGAGCGCAACTGGAGAAGCTGTCGAAAACTACGGGGAAGAAGTATGTTTTGACGTTTGATTCGCCCGCGAGCCCGAAGAAATATATCAACATCGATCTTAAGGCCGCCGCTGAGCAGGTAGACTTTCTCACAATCGATGGTTATGACTATGCTGCAGCCGACGAAAAATGGACAAATGAATCGTCTTCTTTGTACGACACACCTGCGGACCCTGTGTATGCGGACTCGCGTTACATCGATGTGACTGTAAGAGCCTATCTCAAAGCTGGCGTGCCGGCGGCCAAATACACGATGGGTCTGCCGTTGTATGCCGTCGGCTGGACGGGTGTTCCGGGCGCGAACCATGGGTTGTACCAGAATGCCACCGGTGCGGCGCCGGTACTGTTGGCTGACGGATCGGGTCTTTGCCCAAATCACGACAAAGCGAATCCTTCCCCCGGTTGTGACACAATCTTGACCCCTGGGTTCGCCACTTACTCGACCATTGAGAACATCACCAATCAATCTGGGTACGTCGCCTGGTACGATTCGACCAGAGTCGGAGCTACGCTTTACAATTCCGCGACCGGAACCTTTTATACCTACGACACTCCCGCCGCTGCGGCGGCGAAGACAGCTTACATCAGGAAACACAAGCTTGGCGGCGCGTATGTGTGGGCGCTGAACGATGACGACGCCAAGGCATCTCTGACGAAAGCGATTGCAACGGGCCTCAAGTAATCGACACGGATGCACCACTAACTGTCTCTTGGAAACAAAAACATCCTCACGGCGCGACCGGCATAGATTCAGCCAATCAAGTTCGGTTTTCGTAACAAGATCGCTCATGCGTCGCCTTTTTCCACACTCCAAAAAGAAACCTGCTCCGCCGCTTAACACGCCCACGCTTGCTAGTGGTTAGCGCCCTCGCGGATTAAGTTGTAGTTCGGATTACGCAACAGGAAAAAAAGTTGCTTGACTGAACTGCTTAGGCGGAGTTACGCTCCTCCGCATTAGTGCTATAGAGCAGTTTGGAAATTGTGAGCCTTCCATGAGTGCTGAATACAGCTGACTCTCACGACGCGGGATCCGACGCAACGCAGCCGGACTCTTCTCTCAATCACCCTAGCGCGGGCGGATTACTCTGGCACGTCCCCCGAATCAAGGAGCTACCATGAAGCGTGCTTTACTTTTTCCCTCTCTGCTCTGCGTCTTTATCTCGGTTTCGCTGTTGGCGCAAGCGTCAGTCACTCTAAGCCCGTCGAGCAACAACTTTGGGAACACCCCGGTCGGCACAGGCACCGCGTGGTTTACCTTCACGCTGTCCAACAGCGGCAGCTCTGCCGTGAGCATCAGTAACGTGACTGTAAGCGGCCCATTTGTTGTATCCAGCAATTGTGGATCCTCGGTGGCGGCCAACGGCTCGTGTCCGATCTACGTGTATTTCTACCCAACTGCGTCAGGCGCGGCCAGCGGCACGCTGACAGTGACCGACAATGCCACAAATAGTCCGCAGACATCCGCTCTCAGTGGGACTGGGGGAAGCGGCGGCAGTTGTACGACTACACCCAGCGCGCCAACCGGCCTGGGCGCGTCTGGCACGACAAGCTCCAGTACTAACTTAAGTTGGACCGCGGTAACTCCGCCCACCAACTGCACCATCAGCAGCTACACGGTATTGAAGAACGGAACCTCGATTGGAACTGCAACTGGCACAACATTTGCCGTCACCGGTCTTACTGCATCGACCGCTTACACTTTCACGGTGGAAGCAACGGACGCCAACGGTACATCGGGACCGAGCTCCCCTGTGAATGTGACGACTCTGGCGAACTCCTGCATGACCAAACCGAGTGCACCGACTGGACTGGCCGCCTCTGGCACAACCAACTCCGGAACAAACTTGAGTTGGACGGCGACTACTCCGCCCTCGGGTTGCACGATCAGCAGTTACACGGTATTGCAAAACGGCACTTCGATTGGAACCGCAACCGGCACATCGTTTGTTGTTGGCGGTCTTATGGCATCAACCTCTTACACCTTTACGGTGGAAGCGACCGATGCTGCCGGCACTTCCGCTGCAAGCGGCGCTGTGAACGTGACGACGTTGGCCAATAGCGGCGGCACGTGCGCCACCGCGTGGAACGCGACGACGATCTATAACACCGGCAACACGGCGAGCGTCGGGGGAGAAAACTATGTCGCTAATTTCTGGACGCAAAACCAGAACCCGGCAACCAACAACGGCGGGGCAGGCAGCGGCCAACCCTGGACTGCAACCGGAGCTTGTTCCACCTGCTCGGCTGCGCCGGCTGTGCCAACGGGATTGGCGGCTTCCGGAACCACGCAATCCAGCACGAACTTGAATTGGAACTCAGTTACTCCACCGGCAGGATGCAGCGTCAGTTACAAAGTCCTGCAAAACGGCGCTTTAGTCGGGTCCCCAACCACAACATCGGATGCGGTAACCGGCCTTACGCCCTCTACTACCTATGGCTTCAGCGTGGAAGCGACGGATTCGGCCGGGACATCGGCGGCGAGCTCAACGCTAGATGTGACAACCCTGGCGAGTTCATGCTCAACCAAGCCCAGCGCTCCGACAGGATTGGCGGCTTCGGGTACAACCGATTCCAGCACCAACCTGAGTTGGAATGCTGTCACTCCTCCCAGCGGCTGCACCATCACCAATTACACGGTGCTACAGAATGGGACTGCAATCGGAACGACCACCACCACGTCGTACACAGCGGCCAATTTGTCGCCTTCAACCACTTACACCTATACGGTCGAAGCGAGCGATTATGCCGGCACGTCGAGCGCCAGTTCATCCGTCAAGGTGACAACAACTGCGCTCACTAGCCTGTTCATGGCCGGATGGTACGAAGAATGGGGAACTTACTACGCCAACGCGAACGTTGCGGATTTGCAGAACAATGGCGTAGCCAACGTCCTCACGCACATCATCTATGCCTTCGCCAAACCGATGGCGAACGGCAGCAACGTGAACTGCGCACTTGCGGATACGTATGCCGATTACCAGAAGGTTGTCCCGCAGGTGCCCGGCGCTACACAGGCCGTGGCTCCTCTCCAGGGGAACTTCGGCGCGCTCGTGCAACTGAAACAACTTCATCCCAACATGAAAGTATTGATTTCTATCGGCGGATGGAATCCACCAACGTTCAATCAACTCTTTGATCTCGCCGCCAGCACGCAGGCGCAACGCCAGGCGTTTGTCGGATCGTGCATCAACACGTTCATCCAGGGCAATATCGCCTCGGGTGTCTCAACCGGAACGCTCTTCGATGGCTTCGACATCGACTGGGAATTCCCGAACGCAAACGACACGGCTAACTTTACGGCGTTGATGACGGAGTTCCGCACCGAACTGAACACGTTGTCGCAAACAACCGGCAAGACATATCAGGTAGTGGCTGATTTGGCTGCTGGTCCATCAACCCCGGGCGCGGCCCAGGATTCGGGCAACGATGGTGGTTATGACACGATCAACATCTCAGGTCTGAGTTCGGTCTTGGACTACATGAATGTTGACGGGTATAACTACGCCGGAGACTGGTCCAATGCCACCAATGACGCATCTCCTCTGTACGACGAAACCGCTAATCCTCTGTACGGCAAGGGCGACACGATCGACGCCACCGTGCAGTATTACCTGTCGCATGGAGCAGCGCCGGCCAAATACACTATGGGCTTCCCCCTCTATGGTGCAGGCTGGGCCGGAGGTCTGACGTCGGCGAACAGCGGTATGTACCAGAACGCAACCGGTGTTACGGATCCAACCGGAGCTTTAACGCCGGATGGAACTTCACCAGTGCCCAACGCCAATGGTGTAGGAAATTGCCCGACCGGTGCCAACCAGGGCGCCCCAGCCGCAGGATGCGACTTCCTGTTGGTCGACGGCCTGGCTACCTACGGGACAATCGTCAACCTGCTCAACAACGGGTTCACCTCCAGCTACGATGCAACGCGCTGTGCGACCCGTATGTTCAACGCAACCAGCAAAACTGCATTCAGTTACGACAACGCTCAATCGGTGCAGTGCAAGGTGAACTACATCAAACAGTACGGTTTAGGCGGCGGCTACGTTTGGGCAGTCAAAGACGACGATCCGAACGGAGACCTGACTAAATCCCTGGCAGGAGATCTCAATCCGTAGAGACCGACGCCAGGAATAATCGCTGAGGCAGGCTGGTTAGTAAATCAGCCTGCCTTTATTGTTTTCCGTTTTGATTCCTGATGGTTTAGCTGCCAGGATGCCCTGCCCCAAAAGTGGGCATTGCAACTTCCGCTATATAGCTCTATACTGCGCCGGTTCGTAGTTTATGAAACTGTGGAGGCCTTACCATGTCGATCCATTTCCTGACCCGGTTGTTGCGAGTGTCTCTTCCGGCTTTAATTCTCGCTGCCTGTATTTCTCACTCGTTCGCCCAAAACCCAACCAAGGAAAAATTCTGGGAGGATACTTCGAAGAGTGGAGTATCTACTACGCTGGCTACAACATTGCGAATCTGCAACAGAATGGCGTTGCCAATAAGTTGACTCACCTGCTCTACGCCTTCGGCAACGTAACGACCACTCCGGCGCCAGCTTGCTCGATCGCCGACACATGGGCGGATTATCAATCCCCGTATTTACCCAGCGTGAACGGTGACGCCTACACGGGACCGCTTTACGGAAATTTTGCGGCTATTCAACAGCTCAAGGGACTTCATCCCAACCTGAAGGTGCTGATGTCTTTGGGAGGCGCGTCGGCCACCAACACGGCAGCCTTTGTCACCGCCGCGAGCACCGCAACCGGACGCCAGGCGCTTGCCGCTTCCTGCATCGACATGTTTGTCACCGGCAACATTGCCCCTGGCATCACCGCACCGGGATTGTTTGATGGCTTCAACATCGATTGGGAATCCCCCACCGCAACCGACAAGCAGAATTTCACGGCGCTGCTGACGGAGTTCCGCAACCAACTGAACGCTTTGGGCAAAACAACTGGGAAGCAATACACGCTGACGTTCGATGGGCCCGCGGGATCGCAGAACTACGTCAACATCGATCTGAAGAATGCGGCCAAGCAGGTGGATTTCATTACCATTGATGGCTACAACTATTCCGGATCATGGGTGACACAGACCAATGAAGCCTCGCCTTTGTTTGATTCGCGGCAGGACCCGTTGTTTGGCCAGCAACTGGACATCGACGACACAGTGAACGCCTATCTCAAAGCCGGCGTGCCAGCCTCGAAGTACACCATGGGTGTGCCTTTATATGGCGCGGGCTGGGCTGGAGCGCCGAATGTGAACCACGGCTTGTATCAGAATTCGGCAGGTCCTTCTCCAGTTCTTTTGGCGAATGGAACAGGAGTGTGCACCGACCTTAGCGGCAACACGCCGGGTTGCGACACGCTGCTGACTCCGGGGTTGCTCACTTATTCGACGCTTTCTACGCTTAAGGCGAATGGGTACGGCTATTACTTCGATCCGCTGCGAATCGCGGTGTCGCTCTACAATCCAACCGGCGGAACCTTTTACACGTATGACGATCCTCTTGAGGCCGCGCTGAAGACGATCTACATCAACGTCAAAGTTCCCGGAGGTCTGGGCGGCGCTTACGTGTGGGCGCTAAAAGACGACGATGCGAATGGCACTATGGTGAAAACCCTCGCTGTAGGCCTGGGACACTAGCGAGTTTAGCGGCCGCGAAGAATGACCGCGGCGGGCTGACCGGTAAAGTCAGCCTGCCGTCTCTCCTTAAAGGGCAAAGCTAATTTCCGGGAGTCTCGGGGACCGCGTTCACCAGGTCACGCAAAGGCTTGATCACGGCGAAACGAACAAGAGCCTCCGGTTTCTCGGCTTTGTCGAGAACTGCCAGCTTCCCGCTTTTCCAACCGGCTGCCGCCGGCATTCCGGATGACAGGTAGGAAATCGCTTCGATTCCTGCGGCACTTAGGTCTGCAAGTTCGGTAGCCCGTGACGCTGCTGGAGCGAGGGTCGACGAACCTGCCATCAACCGGAGAATCTCAGGCTCGGCTGCCATCCATTCATTGAACTCCTCTGTAAGTTTGGCTGCTTCTTGCGATCGGGATGCAGGGTTCTGCAAGTAAGTGCGCACGAGCGCTTCAAAATCATGGCGCGACGGCGGATCGGGAGGAAGAGCGTCAACTAACTGACTAAGTGGCATGAGTTGATTCGGGTGCTGCATATGTGCGCGGTCGTCGAAAGTTACCGGCTCTAGAACGGAGGCCAAAACAAGCAGCGGACCAATTTGCTCGTTTCCCGCCAACTGGCGGAGACTGACCCCTTCCTGAGAGATGTGCGTGAGACCTAAAGCTTCCAGCCGCAGCGATTCAACGGCGAGGCGGCGGTACATATCATCGACACTATCGACTTCACGCGGCGACCACAGGCGCTCGGCGATGGCGGCTGTGCGCGGCCAGATGCGCGAATCCTCGTCCTGCGGGGTGGTCTGCTCATTCCACATGCAGGCCTCGCCGCCGAGAATGCGCGCCTGCTGCTCTGCATTCAGGTTGTTCCCCTGCGGCAGCGGATCGACTTTGTAGTGGTCCGCGGCAGTGCTCATCAGATTTAAGTAATAACCGGCGGAGAGAATACTGCTGTATCCGTTCCTGGCGCCGTTGGCGAGCGAATCGAAGCCGCGCCAACTTTGCACGACAATATCTTTGGGCAAATCGGGAGTGAGAATCTCATCCCAGCCGATCATGTGTTTGCCGTGCTTCTCGAGGATTTTCAGCAGACGCTGGTTGAAATAACTTTGCAGGGCAGCCGTATCCTGAAGATTGTGTTCGCGCATGAAGGCCCGGATATGCGGGTAGCCTTCCACTCTGCGCCGTTGTTCTCATCCCCACCGATGTGCATGAAGCGGTCCGGGAAGATGGCCGCCATCTCGGCGACAAACGTATCTAGGAATTTGTAGGTGCTTTCGCGCGTAGGATCCATCACCGGATTAAAGACGCCGAACTCCCGCTCGATGTGAAAAGGCCCCGGCGCGCTGGCGAGATCGGGATAGCCGACGAACCAGGCGCTGGTGTGCCCTGGCATATCGAACTCGGGCACTACACGGATGCCGCGATCGCGCGCATAGGCAACAATGTCGCGGGCTTGCTCCTGAGTGTAGAACAGTCCGTCAGATCCTAGTTCCGCGAGCTTCGGGAAAGCTGGACTTTCGATGCGGAAACCCTGGTCCTCACTGAGGTGCCAGTGAAACACGTTCAGCTTTACGGCGGCCATGCCCTCGAGAGTACGTTTGATAACGTCAACTGGCATGAAGTGACGCCTGCAGTCGATCATGAGACCGCGCCAGCGAAAACGTGGAGTGTCCTGAATCGACACCGCGGGAAGAAAATAGCCCGCTCCATCGGACTGCACTAACTGCTGCAGAGTTTCGAGACCACGCATGGCTCCGGTGACGGTAGCCGCGCGAAGGCGCGCAACTGACGGAGTGACTTCAAGAGAGTAGGACTCGTCTTCGTCGGCCGACTGGATGGTTTCTCCAGGCCGATCGACACTGACGATCAGCGCTGCGGATGTTGCGGCGGCCGGTGAAGATGTGGGAAATGAAATTCCAGTTCGAATTCTGAGTCGATCAAGGCTGCGTCCTATAGCTGCGTCAAGGCGAGCGTTTCGATAGTGGTCCGTGACCGCTGCAAAGGAGGGCGTAAGTGTGAGCCGTCCTTCCTGCGGCGAAAGCTGCGCCGGCTGCGGCATGAGGGTGTTGACGAACCCGGACGGTGGACTTGGCGGGGGCGTTGCCTGAGCGTGTGCGCCAGCCGACGCCACGAGACTTGCAAGAATCATTGCGACTGCAAGAAGCATTATGTGGCCTCTTTTCGCGGACCTTGTCTGCCGCGAATCAGCGGAGGCGCCGAATGAACAGAGTGTGCCTTTCCGAGCGGTAGAAACCAACTACGTAAATCGTAGCTTTACCTTTCGCCGAATAGATCGTCTGGCGGATACGCAGGAGCGAGGCTCCCCTGGGCACACTGAGCAACTCTGCGATGTTGGCATCCGCTGACGTGGCATCGACTTCTTCATCCGCATACGCCAACTTCGCCCCGTAGTCGTGTTCGAGAATCGCAAACAGGGAACTTCTTCCCAGAGGCGCCGACGCCAAATCGGGAAAATCGGCAGCTGGCAGGTAGCAGGTTTCCAGCGCGAACGGCTCTTCATCCCTGAGCCGGAGCCGTTGGATTTTTACTAATCGAGTGGCTTCCGTCAGCCCGAGCCTTGCCGCGACTTCCGGCTCCCCATCAATCGCCTTTGCCACCAACACTCGAGAGCGCGGAGCTAAACCACGGCTCGACATCTGCTCCGTATAGCTCATCAACTTGTTGAAGTGGATCTTGGGCACCGCGACGAAGGTGCCCGCCCCCAGGCGGCGCTCGACGATTCCCTCCTGTTCCAGGCCGGCCAAGGCATGGCGAGCGGTCATAAGGCTCACCTTGTGGGTTTTGGCCAGTTCGCGCTCCGAGGCAACCGCATCCCCCGGCTTCAGACGGGCGGACGCGATCCGGTCCCGAATCTGGCTCTGGATTCTTTTATATGCAGGGGTCCCGTTGCGATGATTGCCAGACATATCTGTTGTTTCCAGCATTGCTTGCTCGGCGAACTCTGCCAGCAAGGCCACAGGATATATCAAGCCCTGGAAGCGGCCGTTGGCGGCACCATATGCTATATAGCTTATCGAGAGTTTGATGTAAAGCTTAATTCTTGAAAACAGCGTTGACAGTTCTTTCGCAGGATCATCAGCTGCAGCTAAGAAGGAATAGAAACGTCCGGCTTGGAATCAGGACTCTGGGAACGCCCGCACCTGGCCGTTGAAGAGGTAATTCGAATCAATCGTTATGCCATCATCAATAGGCGTCCGAATGCAGTTTTGGCGCAACTTCGTCCAAAATTATCCTCGCCCAGCAAATCGGACGAGCCGCCGCCCCAAGGAACAATTTTCTGTGGCCGATTGTTTTTTTCTTCTTGACTGTGAACTATCGCGTGCTATATAGCATAGTTCGTTTAGATTAGTAGCCGATTGTCGTCGCGAATTGCGGAGGCCGGTCTAGGAGGCGGGTAATGACACAATTGACATGCGGAAGGCGTAAAGACTCAATCGAGGGTGATCGCAAAGTCGCGCGGAGGCATTCTTCACTGTTTCTAGCGGTCTGCGTAGCCATCCTGAGTCTTTCGGCAGCGGCTCTGGGACAAGAACTGGCCGCAACGCTCACCGGCGCTGTAACCGATTCCAGCGGAGCCGTTGTCGCCGGCGCGACCATCCTCATTCACAACAATGACACCGGGGCGGATCTCCCCTCTGCGACCACCAGTAGCGGCGGTTTCAACATCCCCCACCTTTCCGCAGGCCATTACACGGTTACGTTTAAGGCGGCCGGTTTTCAAACGTATGTCGCGAAGGACGTTGTCCTTAACGTAGCGGAGACGCACACGCTCGACGTGCATCTGGCGACTGGCCAAGTGACGCAAATTGTCGAAGTGACGGCAGAGAACACTCCTATTCAAACCACTACCGCTGAAGAATCGGGAACGGTGACGGGCGACCAGGTTCGCGAGCTGGCGCTAAGTAACCGCAACTTCGAACAACTCGTGCTGCTGCAGCCCGGCGTCTCAAATCAACTGGGCGACAAGCCCGGATTTGGGCTAAGCAGCAACACTGAAATCTCGATCAATGGAGCGCGTACCGGCGCGAACAACTGGACCGTGGACGGCGCCGACATCAACGATAGTGGCTCAAACGGAACCTTGCTGAACACACCCGGAATTGACGCGATTCAGGAGTTCACCCTGGAACGCAGCAACTACGACGCCTCCTTTGGACGCAGCGGTGGCGGCCAAATTGTCGTCGCAACCAAGTCTGGAACCAATCAATTCCATGGCAGCGCGTTCGAATTCAACCGCAACAACTTTTACAACGCAAACACGTTTGGGAATAGGGCGAGCATCGCCCTTGGCGGAGCACCCAGCGCATTCGGAACCCCGATTGAGCGCTATAACGATTACGGATTCACGATCGGCGGTCCTCTGTTCATTCCCAAGGTTTATCATCCGAGCAAGAACGGAACCTTCTTCTTCTGGTCGGAGGAGTGGAGAAAGGCAAGCACTCCGGGAACGAACCAAATCGCGGTTCCAACAGCCGCGGAGTTGGCCGGAACTTTTGCCGGGCCGATTCCAATTGCCCCAGCGGGATGCGTGACTGCCGCGGGGGGTAACTCTACCATCAGCCCGGCCTGCTTCAGCGCGAATGCAAAGGCCTACATAAATGCCTACATGGGTGCGAGCCCGGCCGACGCAAATGGATTTTTAGTTACGGGTTTTAGTCAGCTAAATAATTTTAGGCAGGACATTATCCGCCTCGACCAGAACGTCGGCGACAAGGTACGCCTCTACGCGCGTTATATGCAGGACTCCGTACCACAGAACTTTCCCTTTGGCCTGTGGGGTGCGGCGAACTATCCCGGTGTTGAAACGACATCGCTCAACGCTCCCGGACGGAATCTGGTTATAAATGCGACTGCAACACTTTCCTCAAAGATCGTTAACGAAGTCGAGTTTGTCGATTCCTACGGAGCCATCAATTCGGTTCTGACCAACGCGGTCGCGGACTCATCTTCGTTTACCAGCACACTCACCAACAACACGGTCTACTCCGACCCGTACGGTCGCGCACCAAACATCTCTTTTGGTTCGGGTGCGGCTGGTCTGACGAATACGAGCGCCCCGTATTTTGAGCGCAACAAAGACAAGAATATATTCGACAATCTCTCGATCCAACATGGCAATCACACCATCCGCACCGGTCTGACGGCAATGTGGATGACAAAAACCGAAAATGGCGATGCGGGTGCGGCAACTTTCGATTTCTCGAATGCAAATGGCAATCCCGAATTCGCCAACTTCTTGCTCGGTCAAGCGAATACGTACACACAACAAAGCAAGGACACGATCCCTTATCTGCATTACGTAAACTTCGAGGCATACGCACAGGACGATTGGAAGATCACTCCGCGTCTCACTCTGAACATTGGAGTGCGTTACAGTTTCTTCCCCTCCCCATCAGACAGCAACAATACGCTGGTGAATTTCGATAGGAATGTGTTCAACCCGGCCAACGCGCCTGTTATTAACCCCATCAATGGTCAAATGGCGCCAGGAAACGACGCGGCGACCTACGCCAACGGACTGATTTTCCCGAAGGGTACTGCATGCAGCGCGGCTCAGGCGATTGCGCCGCTCGTCACCTGTTCAACTTACGGAAGCCAGGTGAATCCCGGCTCCAATAACAACTGGGGTCCGCGCCTCGGCATCGCCTATGATCTTTTCGGAAACGGCAAATGGGCGATCAGGGCCGGGTACGGGCTCTTCTATGACCGTACATTGAATGGCATCTGGGAGCAGAATGCATTCAATGATCCTCCGCTGGTGCAAACCGCAACCGTCAACAACAATGGAACGTCTAGCTTGAACTTGTTCGACAACCCGACTGCCGGAGCCGCTGCCGGTCCGCCCCTGGGGCCAAGCTCTTTGACCGTAACCGGAACTCCAACGTTCAAGGTTCCGAGCTATCAGGACTACAACCTGTCAGTCCAGCACGAGATCATGCGGAATACTGTGCTTGAGGTAGGCTATGTCGGCACCAAAGGTGTCCACCTGCTGGGTGACGTTAATATCAACCAGCCTACGGTGGCTGCACGATTGGCGAATCCCACAGTAGATGCCGACGCGCTCGTTCCTTACGCCGGCTACCAAGCCATTATTTCGCGCGCACCGATCTTCGATAGCAACTACAACTCGTTGCAGGTATCATTAAATCGCCGATTCTCTCAAGGTCTAACTCTCGGCGTGGCTTATACCTGGTCCAAGCTTCTTACAAACAACGCAGTGGATCGCGCTGTAGGCGTCGCTGATGCCTACAACTTGAACGGAGATTACGGATTATCCACTCTGAACACGCCGCAAATTCTGGTCATCAGCTACGTCTACGATTTGCCGTTCTATAAGAATGACAACAGCCTTATCGGCCATGTTTTAGGCGGATGGGAGATTTCTGGAATTACAAACTTCCAGTCGGGCCAATCCACGACCGTCACTCAAGGCGGCAACGATCCATTTGCTAATCTTGCTAATAACAACTCGGGGCTAAACCTGGCGCGTGGATCTACGGCTCAAATTCGTACCGATCTGATAGGAGATCCGCACGGGCCGAAGACTGCGGCGGAGTTCTTCAACACGGCTGCTTTTGCTACAGCGGCCGGTCACTTCGGCACCGAAGCCCCGGGCACTGTTCTGGGACCGGGCTTCCAGCTCTGGGATATCTCGCTGATCAAAAACGTAAAGTTCGGCGAACGCCTGTCTTTGCAGCTACGGCTGGAAACCTTCAACGCATTCAATCATGGCAACCCGAACTCGATTGACACGAACATCGCGAGCGGCACGTTTGGCCAGGTCAACGGATGGCATGACCCACGCGAAGTACAACTCGCAGCCAAAATTACCTTCTAAGAGTTGCGCCATTAGGACTCAGTCTGGGCGCTGGCTGAACCGCCAGCGTCCATTTTCTTTGTGGGTGGTTGGTGGTTCACTGGCTCTCGTTTTTCTTGATCTCCTCCTCCCTTTTTCTTTCCTGTATCTGAACTGATATCTTTTGCTCTCGGATCCCCTCTTGGTCACGTCCCAACTGACGCAGGGCCTTGCCAAGCACAAAATGCCCAGCTGCATAGTCAGGATCAAGCTGAACCGCCTTGCGAAGCGGCGGAATCGCCGCGTCGACGTGCTTCATGGCCATCTCCGCCTTGCCCAGACCGAGTAGGGCCTCACCATAACGCGGATTCGCCGCAAGGGCTGCGCGAAAGTGAGGCTCAGCCTCTTCCGGTTTGGATTTATCCAGAAGGATCTGGCCTAGAATACAATTCGATATTGGGTCGCTGGGGAAATGCTGCAACTCCGCCCGGAACTCCTTCTCGGCCATTTCGGTCTGATCGTCTCGCCAGTACTCGAAGCCCAGGCCCGAGTGCGCGCCCATGAAGTTCGGGTCCGCCGCAACCGCTGCTTGATATTCTTTGATGGCCTCCGGTCGATTCGACATTTGGTCATAAGCCGTACCCATCATGATGTGAGCGGATGCCGAGTTAGGATTCACCTGCATGATTCGAGCGAACACGCCGGTGAGCGCCTTGTAGCCCTTCATCCGCAGGTACGCCTTGCCGAGCATGTCAAGCGTCTCCAGATCGGAGGGCTCGACGTGGTTCGCGCGTTCCAGATATCCAGCAGCCTCGGGGTAACGATCAAGAGCAAACAGCGACAGGCCAGCAAGGTCGAGAATCTGAAAATCGGTTGGGTACCTCGTCGCCATCGGCTGAAGCAACCGCCACGCCGGCAAGTAGTGCTGTGCTTTAAAGTAAGCGATAGCCAGATTGCGCTTTGTCGCAGGGTCGTCAGGGTAAAATTTCAGCGCGTCTTCGTACAACGAGATTGCCTCGGCCGGTCGCCCCAGCCGGGCCAGCACAATTCCCAGATTGTTTAGTGCGGTCAGTGAATGGGGATCGATCTCCAATGCGCGCCGCAGAGCTTTCGCTGCAGCCGCATTGTCGCCTTTGTGCATCGCTTCCCCGGCATTCTTGAGGTACGTGTGTAGCTGTATTTCCTCGCTAGTTGGGGGCGCTGCATTGGGCGGCACGTGTGTTTGAGCCGCCACACAATGCACGAGCAGCAGCCACATCGCACAGATTCTCGCGATCTGCCAGGCGCGCATTTGCACTCGCATAGGCCAAATTCTAACCCACCGATCGATATGGCTGTATGTTTTGGATCACGTGCTGTCTTACTCGTCAAAGCCTGCCTGCGACGGACAGCAGTGACGACATAAAGAGGATCAAGTTCGATTCCGTAGCAAATTCGCCCGGTGTGTTCCGCAGCCAGCAGCGTGGTGCCGTTGCGCAGGAATGAGTCCAGTACAATATCGTCCCGACAAGACTATCGAGGATGGCATCGGCAACTATCGGGATAGGCTTCACGGTGGGATGAAACCTGAGCAGGTTCCCTTCCTCAGTCGTCCAAGAGAAAGGAATTAAATCCCGAGATAGTGCCAAACGTTCGATTCGGTAGCGGCCAAATGGCCGAACTGCACGTTGTTGCAGTGAGCAGCTTTTCCGTGCTTAAACACAAAAATCAGTTCATGCGGGCTACGATAGAAAGAGCCCATCCCAGCGTTGTCTTGGTCCAGATGCAAACATTCTATAGCTCGGAATAGGCCTTCTTTCCCGCTCGTGAGATTTCGCCGATTGTCTCCAATCCATACAAAATGAAATGAAGAGCGCCGTCATCACTGTTTCTTACCAGCAAAGAAAAGTTTTGTAGCAGATACTCAAAGTATTGTTCTTCCCTCATTTCGCCACCAGCCATGGCAAAGTTCCGGCGTTGAATTGCTCCGAGCCCGGTCCGAATACGCTAACACCTTTCCGAGGCAGTCCAGCGGTGGTCAAAACGCAGCCCCATTTTTTCTCGAAGTTCTCTCAGCGCTGACGCCAGATAGGAATCAATCCCCGTAACGTGCCCCGAAGCCGAGCTGGTCCATCTTCCCGGATCAAACTGCCGCGTTCTGCTCTCTTTCTGAAGCAGCAATTGGCCAGCTCAGTGTTCCGTTACAAATTCCAAACTAGTTCTCTACAAACGTCACACAAACCTCTCTCTCTGCTTCGACCACAGCAATCGCTTGCCACAGCGCGCTGACCGCCACTGCGCAAGAGTCCGCGGTAGCGCGCCTTCACGAACCCGAACTCCGGCTTCATCGCGGCAAATGAAGGCGCTCGATTTCGTCGATGCGGTCCTTGTAGCGATAGCGCACATGGATTCGTCAAAAGGCAGACGGCGATAGCTGTTCCTTTCCAGGCCGAGATTTCTCTTGATCTTTTCGCTGATACTGGACCTCGTTTCCATCAATGGCGGATGCATCCGTCGATGACCGACAGACTCACTGGACAAAAATTACACGTGCGAAGTTGCGCCGCAAATCCGTTCTTCAATCGGGAAGTCTCTGCCTTTGTCGGCGTGTTCGGCTTTCGTAACAATTTTTTCTCTATTGTCTTCTCCGCTTGACACCCTTTCCAAGCGGAAGCTAGTCTGTGCTTCGCATGACCTTCAACCTTCGATTCCTCATGCGAGTTCGATAGCTGTGGAGGTTTTTTTCGAACCGGAGTTTGTACCTCTTCACGCAGAGAGTTCTTCCATCCGATCAGGATGTGCCAAATGGCCAGTGCCCCCACGGTTCGCGACAGAGAGGACGGCTTCTTCAATGAGCGAGCCGAACTCCAGGCTGTCTTGTCTTCTCCTTTGTTTCAGCGCGCTCCAAAGCTCTCAAAAATTCTTGCTTACATTTGTGAGAAGTACTTCAGTGGAAAAGGAGCCAATCTTAAGGAGTACAGTATCGCGGTCGATGCTCTGGGCCGCGCCCCCGGTTTTGATCCACAAGAGGACGCCATTGTTCGCGTTGACCTGCATCTGCTGCGCAAGCGCCTGGAACTCTATTACGCGAACGACGGCAAGAATCGCCGCCTTCGTATTTTTTTGCCGTTAGGGCAGTATGTGCCAGAGTTCGTTGCTAACCGTACTCCGGGTGCCGAAAACGCACGTATTCCCCCCAAGCCAGTGCTGTCTACCGTGAACGCGTATTCGGCACTGCTACCCCAATTGGAAGCGCCGCAGATACCGCTAGCTGCAAATCCCGAGAAACAAAAACACATTTTCCCCAGGCCCTTTGTTTTACGACGAGCTGGGATTTGGAGCCGGCGTCACGCTCCACTCCTGGCAGCAATTTCCTTCGTTTTGCTTGGAATGGCTTTCGGGGTGGGCAGCACATTTCTGGTTTACAGGCACCTCTTCAGCGGTCTATGGGTTTTCTCGAATGCGCCAACTGCACTAAGAGTCGCAAGCGCCGAGATCTTGCAGCATTTCTCAATCGGCGGAGCTCCGGATTTTGAGGATCAAGCCATACGCATCCGGTGCGGATCCGATCAAGACTATGTGGATTCCTCTGGCTTTCGCTGGAGCGGCGACCGCTTCTATTCCGGGGGAAATGCTTTTCAACACGATGTGGTCCAGATTTTTCGTTCGCCGGATCCGATTCTCTACTCAACCGGCCGGATGGGTGTCTTTCACTATGACGTTCCGGTTTCTGCCGGAACCTATGAAGTCCGTCTCCTGTTTGCCGAAACCGCAGCCGACATAGAAGACGGGATGCGAGAAACTTCAATCATTATCGGCTCCGGCAATCCGAACATGATCGATGTGGTCTCCGATGCAGGTGGGGTAAAGACCGCGACGATGAAGATTTTTCCAAATGTGCGTCCCGGTGCAGATCGCATGATTCACATTAGTTTCCGGTCGACTGGCGGATTCTTGAATGCCCTGGAGATTCTTCCTGAACTCAACGGTAAGCCCGGACCGATTCGTATTTCCGCGTTAGGGCATCTATTCGTCGATCTGGCGGGAAGACATTGGCTTCCAGATCGCTATTTTCGCGGTGGCCGAAACATCGATCACGCATTCACATCGAACCGTTCGGACCCTCAGCTTTTTTCGCGCGAACGTTACGGCAACTTCAGTTACGCGATTCCGGTGGCCCAGGGTTATTCCTATCAACTCACGCTCTATATGGCGGAGCGATATTGGGGGCTCCAGAATTCCGGTCTGGGAGGCGTGGGCAGCCGTATCTTCACTGTCCGCTGCAACGATACTGAGTTATTACACAATTTCGACCTGCTCCAGGCGGCCCACGATTCCACGGTCGTGGCGGTCCGTTTTCGGCAACTTCATCCTGATTCCACAGGAAAGCTTAACCTTCAGTTCCTTCCTGTAGTCAATTATGCCCTCCTGAATGCTCTTGAAGTTGAAGCTGAGTGAGCTTGCGGCGAATTCTCGGCGAGTCTTGGGTGTTCTCTTAGCGTTAAATTAACCCCTTGTAACTCTCAGGTAAACCAGACTTGCTTTGTTCCGATTGCAACGCAATGTCACGTGCTTAACATTCGATCCGAGTTAATTTAGCTTCTTTTAACTTCCATTCTTCGTTCCAGCCTGTTACAAAATCGATTTTGCAAAGCATTACTTATTTCGGCCAAACACACGAGGAGACCTAGACATGCAAATTCCTATCTCCATTCACAAAGCCGTTCGCCTTCTGTCGACAGTTATCTTTCTGCTCTTCGCTTCTCTGCCTTTCGCCTTGGCTCAAGGCACGGGCTACTGGCATACCGCAGGCAATCAGATACTCGATTCCAACAATCAAGCCGTGCGAATGGCCGGCGTCAACTGGTATGGATTTGAAACGACCGACGAAATCGCTCATGGACTCTGGGCACAGGACTATCACACGGTTCTGAGCGAGATCAAAAGCAATGGATACAACATTGTTCGCATACCATTCTCCAACCAGATGGTAGAGACCCCGGCCGTCCCCACCAACTACAGCACGAACAATGGTCAAGCGATTAATACCGACTTAGTAGGTCTCAACGCTCTTCAAGTATTAGACAAGATTGTTACCGCCGCTGGGACCGACGGGCTGCGAGTAATCCTCGACAACCACCGCTCCGAAGCAGGCAACAGCAATGAGGCCAACGGGCTCTGGTATACCAGTTCCTATCCTGAGAGCGCGTGGATCAACGACTGGAAGACTCTGGCGACCCGCTATCAGAGTTTCACCGACGCCAGCGGTAATCCTATCGTCATCGGGATGGACCTGCGGAATGAGCCTCACCTCATGGCAAATGGTGCAAGCACCGGGGCCTGTTGGACCGGTGATACGAGCACCAGCGGTTGCCCCACAACGAATACTGCGCAGAATTGGCCGGCCGCTGCAACCCGCGCCGCCAATGCAATTCAGGCCATCAATTCGAACCTCCTTATTTTTGTGGAAGGTAACGATTGTTATAGCGGCGACTGCGGCTGGCAAGGCGGAAACCTGGAGGGTGTTGCCTCGAATCCAGTCTCTTTGAGCGTGGCTAACCACATTGTTTATTCCGCTCACGACTATGGCCCGAACCTTTTTGCCCAAAGCTGGTTTAACGGCAGCACAACCTCCGCCAGCCTGGAAGCGGTATGGAACAAGTTCTGGGGATACATCAGCAGCGGTAATACGGCGCCGGTCTGGATCGGCGAGTTTGGCACCGACAACAATAACTCCGACATTGAAAACACAACCGCTGGAAGCCAGGGACAGTGGTTCCAAAGCATTGTCACCTTCTTTCAGGACAATCCAAAACTGAGTTGGACTTACTGGGCGCTAAATGGGGAAGACAGCTATGCGTTGCTCAATAACAGTTACAACGGCATCGCGAACGCCACCAAGCAGAACTTGCTCGCGACCATCCAGTTCCCGCTAGGCGGTGGAGGCGGAACGGCGGATTTTTCATTGTCGGCGAGTCCGTCTGCTCTAACGGTGAATCAGGGCGCGAGCGGAACCAGCACCATCACCATCACGCGTCTTAACAGTTTTGCCGGAGCCGTATCGTTCGTTGCGAGCGGCTTGCCCAGCGGCGTGACTGCCAGCTTCAATCCAGCCACCACGACTACGACGGGAACCAGCAGCGTGCTCACCTTGACTGCGTCGAGCACTGCGACTGTAGGGTCTGCCACCGTGACGGTGACCGGAACCAGCGGTTCGCTTACTCATACCACCACCATCGCGCTGATCGTGTCTTCGACTGGTACAGCGAACTTTTCGCTGTCGGCCAGCCCCACGAGCCTGACTGTGAATCAAGGTTCGAGCGGAACGAGCACAATAACCATCACACGTCTTAACGGTTTTGCTGGAGCTGTATCGTTCACAGCGAGCGGCTTGCCCAGCGGCGTAACCGCCAGCTTCAATCCAGCAACCACTACTACCACTGGAACCAGCAGCGTGCTCACTTTGGCTGCATCAAGCACGGCCACGGCAGGAACAGCCACGGTAACGGTAACTGGCACGAGTGGCGCTCTCACGCACACCGTAGCCATCGCTCTTACTGTTGCTACTTCGAGCGGCACTGGAGGTGTGACTCTCACGCCGGTTGTGGCGCAGAACACACCTTACTTCAACGAGGAAGATGTGCGTCTTGCCAACACGGCATCGTTAACGGCATTGAAGGTCACGATCGTTGTGCAGCGGACGACGGGCGTGAGCTTCAGCGGCCAATACAACACCATCGGCGGGCAGATCACGCAGGCCAATAGCAGTACCAGCTCGACGGTCACCTTCACCTTCACTCTCAATTCCGGACAAACACTATCGCCGGGGACGAACTACCTGTTCGCGGCCCAGACCAGCGGTAATGGAACGCTTCATCCCGTCGCTGGAGACACTTACGCCGTAACTTACACCACGGGCGGACAGACCTTCACCCAAACCGGCAACTTCTAACCACTCCCAGGCAAAGGCGGGCCATTGGCCCGCCTTCGCTCATGCAAGCATGCAGGTTTGTTGTCTATCAGGAGGAGAAATCAAATGGGTGAGCAAAGCACGTTCGCTGTTACGCCGAGTGTCGTTAAGCCGAGTAGCGTCGTAGCAATTGCCCTCGCCGTATGTTTTGCGGTTGCTGCACCGCTGCTGCAAGCGCAGCACGTCACCAATCCTTACGCTGGCGCGATTCAATACTTGAACCCGGACTACACGTCCGAGGTCAACACCGCCATTGCCGCGCAAACTGCCGGATCGACTCTGGCCAAGCAGATGGCTGTCGTCGAAACCTACCCGACCGCCGTGTGGTTGGATCACATGGGGGCCATCGCTGGCGGTTCATCCAACAGCGGACGACTGGGCCTTCAGCAGCACATCACAGCGGCGCTTTCCCAGCAGGCCGCCTCTAGCTCACATCAGCCGATCGTGCTCACGCTCGTGATCTACGATCTGCCCGACCGCGACTGCGCCGCACTTGCTTCCAACGGAGAAATCAGCATCAATCCCAACCCTCCAACGCAGCCGTTGAGCGGCATCGACACCTACGAACAGGATTACATCACCCCGATTTTCAACATCCTTCAGCAGTATGCGAGTAATTCGAATATTCGTTTCTCCCTCGTCGTTGAGGATGATTCTCTTCCAAATTTGATCACCAACACCGGCGAGTCTCCCAATCCCGCGATTGCCAACTGCGTTGCCGCCAACGGCGGTGTCACCGGCTCTCCCTCGCTTACGGGCGTGTATGTGCAGGCAATTCAGTATGCACTCAGTACGTTCCACGCGTTGCCGAACGTTTACCAATACCTCGACGTAGGGCACCACGGATGGCTGGGCTGGCCCGACAACTTCAACGCCGCCATTCCTTTCCTGACTTCCGTCGTCAAGGGAACGACTGCGGGCTTGGCAAGCATTGATGGCTTCATCACCAACACGGCCAATTACGGCCCCACAAAAGAGCCATACATGACCGCAACTGAAGCCGTGGGCAGCGGCCAGGTCTACCAGTCCACCTTCTACCAATTTGATCCGTACATCGATGAGGAAGATTACGCCGCAGCCATGGACGCGGCTTTCGTCTCCGCAGGATTTCCCTCCACGCTGGGATTCCTGATCGATACCTCGCGCAACGGGTGGGGTGGTCCAAACCGGCCCAGCGGCCCCAGCAGCAGCACCGATCTCAATACCTTTGTGAACGCAACCAAGATCGATGAACGCGATGACATGGGCCAGTGGTGCAACCAGAGCAATTCAGGATTAGGCGTACCCCCAACCGTGAACCCAGGTGGTTTCGCAAATCTATCCGCTTATGTCTGGATCAAGCCGCCCGGAGAATCCGATGGCAACTATCCCGGCAGCGTCTACAACGGCGTGACGTCGACCAAAGGCGATCCGAATTGCGATCCCGCGCACGACAATGCGTTGGCCAACAATATGCCGACGGACGCGTTGGCGAACTCGCCCTCGGCCGGAACTTTCTGGATCTCCGAATTCACCATGCTTGTCCAGGATGCGTTTCCCGTCGTGCCTTCCAGCACCGCGCCTGGATTTACAATCACCGCCTCCGGCACAACCGTAGAGCAGGGGACCAGCGCCGCGAGCAGCGTGACTGTGAGTTCCATCAACGGATTCAATGGCACGATTACGTTAAGCGCCTCCGGTCTTCCCTCCGGCGTAACAGCCGCGTTCAACCCAACTTCGGTCACCGGTTCATCGGGCAGCACTCTCACTTTCACGGCTTCGAACTCAGCCACTGTAGGTGCGGCGACCGTGACGGTAACCGGAACCAGCGGTTCGACGACTGCTTCCACAACGCTCACCTTGAACGTAACAGCGGAGCCGAACTTCACCATTTCGGCCTCTCCCGCGTTAGTAACCGTTCCACCGGGAACGAGCGTTTCCAGTACACTCACCATTGGATACGTTGGGGGACTCACCGGCAGCGTCTCTGTCAGCGCCAGCAATCTCGCCTCAGGCGTGCAAGCAAACTTCAGCCCCTCATCCGTGAACGGAAGCGGAACTATCTCTGTAAGTTTCTTTGCTCAAACCGGTACCGCCGCTGGGACAACCAACGTCACTATCACTGGAGTCGATGGTTCGATAAGCCATTCGATCACCATTGCTGTCACCATTCCCGGATCGTCAGGTTTCACGCTGGCCTCGTCTCCATCGTCGCTGTCGATCACTCAAAGCAGCAGCGGGACCGACACGATCAGCGTGACTGATGTCGGCGGCTTCACCGGCAGCGTAACGCTCGCCGCATCGGGCTTGCCCAGTGGAGTTACCGCGTCATTCGGCACCAACCCAACCACCAGCAGCAGCATACTCACTTTGACCGCAAGCAGCACAACCACAGTCGGCGCATTCACCGTGACAATCACAGGAACTTCCGGCTCGCTGACTGCGACCACCACAATCACCCTGACCGTAAATGCGAAAGTGACTCAGGGATTCACGCTGGCGTCGTCTCCGTCGTCGCTGTCAATAACTCAAGGCAGCAGCGGAACCAGCACGATCAGTGTGACAGACGTGGGCGGCTTCACCGGCAGTGTAACTCTCGCGGCATCGGGCCTGCCCAGTGGAGTCACCGCTTCGTTCGGCACCAATCCAACTACTGGCAGCAGCGTGCTTACGCTGACGGCCAGCAGCACGGCCACCACCGGTTCGTCGACAGTCACAATTACCGGAACCTCTGGCACCCTGACTGCAACAACGACAATTGCATTAACGGTCAACGCCAAAGTAACGCAAGGCTTTACTCTCTCAGCTTCACCCTCATCGCTGTCAATCACTCAAGGGAGCAGTGGCACCAGCACAATCAGCGTGACCGATGTGGGCGGCTTTTCCGGCAGCGTGACGCTTGCACCATCGGGCTTGCCCAGC
>Ga0209006_10001157_pt1 | contig 24059 bp, 15 predicted proteins | sample JacPin_JW_Ref_O2_FD_188567 | JGI IMG/M metagenome (GOLD analysis project Ga0209006, IMG submission 188567) | Forest soil microbial communities from Algoma, Ontario, Canada - Jack Pine, Ontario site 1_JW_Ref_O2 (SPAdes) (version 2) | ecosystem: Environmental > Terrestrial > Soil > Boreal... | reverse complement strand
GAGCACCACGTGGTCCGTTTTTTTGAAATGGTTGCTGCCTGAAGGCGTCAATTCAATGCCTTGCACTATCATGGGCATGCGATCAGCGAGCAAGTCCGCCTCCAGATCACTTTCCGTATCGGAAACACGCCGCATCTGATTGCTCATCGCGACGCTGCTCAGGCTAAAGGTTTTTCCATCGTAGGGTTCAATCAACAAAGGAGCTTCATACTTCCCGAATTTTTGTCCGCCGCCTGACAGGACTACATCCAGTTTGTACTGTCCCGGAGCGACTGAGAATTGATTCTGGTAACGCATGGGGGACTGAGTAAATTTTTGCCAATCGTCTTTCTCGAAATCCATACTGATTTCGTCGCTGAACCGGGACGCGACAGTTCCATCCGGGCGGTAGGCGATGCCCAGGACATTTACATCCGCATGGTATTTCCCCTTCACCTTAGCGAAATCGATCGTGTTGGACGGAATTTCCATTGCCAGAGTCACGCGGGCTTCATTTGCAGAGGTATAAAAGAAGGGCGTCTCGAGAGAACCACCACCGGTTGCTGCCGAAGCCGCCGCGCGAGTCTCCAACTCTTTTTCGATGGGTTTTCCGGCCAGCACGTCAGAGGGCTTGACGTTGCAATATCCGCTGCGCGCTCTCACGTTCGCTGCGTGGCCTTCCACCTTTACTTTCAAGGTATGGCAGCTTCCCGCAGGCGATTCAGAAGGCGCATATCCGAGCAGGTAGTACTCGTTTTGTTCGCGCGCGATTTTTTGAAGTCCTGCAAATAAATCGTTGGTGTTGAAGATCGGGAATCCGCCGGTGCCTTCCGCCAACTCATAAAGCGGCTGCTGATTTGTCAAAGCAGATGTTGGGAAGGGAGGAACGATCGCCCGCGGTTGCGTGTAGTTTGGATTGCCAAAGGTGCCACCCGGAGCGCCGCCGGTTCCGCCGCCCGTCCCGCCTTTACCCCCTCCGCCTCCTGTGCCGCCCCCACCAGTGCCGCCTTTACCCCCGCCACCGCCTGTACCGCCTCCGCCCGTTCCTCCGCCTGTACCGCCACCACCAGTTCCTCCTCCCCCGGTGCCGCCGCCATGCCCACCACCACCGCCCCCTCCGTGCTGGAAGTAAGGGGATCCACCGGTAGATACCGGTTGATACGAAGCGAGTTGCAGCGTGGCGGCAGTCGTGAGGAAAGCCTCAGTTTTGAAAGGAGCGAGACTTGAGGAAAAGCTGGGGCCCTGATGCGAATTGTTCGGCACAAATGACATGGGGGTTACTAGTCCCCGCACGTCGAGAGGATATATCGCGACATTTGCTTTGTTGCAAACGTCGATAGTTGCGGTCAATTCCGATTGCCGCTCTGGCGTTATCGCGAATCCGGCGGTAAAGAGAATCATGCTTTTTCGGCCGGGTATGCTCGAGAGATTTTTCGCCATATCGCGAATAGCCAGCAGCAAAGTTTGGGCGCCGAAATCGCTGAGGGAATTATTGAGCATGATTGAACCGGCGGTTGATAGTCCGTCCGAAGAAAGACCGCCACTGGAGGCCGAGCCAGAATTACTCGCATTTGCGTTTGGTTGAACGGCAGAAGTCCCGATACCTTGGACCGCTAGTTTCAAACGCGCGGAATCGGCTGTGAAATTCTGCTTGATCTTTAGACCCCCTCCGAAGTCCACGACTGCCATCACGCGGTCCGGTCCGGCATTTTCATCAATGAATTTTGCCGCGGCGGCTCGCGCTTGCGGCTGATCGCTCAGTTCCATCGTTGAATTGTCGAAAAACAATATGATGTAGCGGCGTTGAAGCCCAGGAGACAATTGAGGATCTGCGCCAAAGGCAAAATTGGTTACCGGCTGCGGCTTGTTGTCTTCGTAAACGCGAAAGTCTTCCGCTTTTAGATCGTGGATGTAATTGCCTTTTTTGTCGGTGACGATTACGTCCACGCGCACTGCGCGCGACTCAGTTTTGATGGAAGGCGCGGGTGCCGGAGACTGGGGGGCAGGTTGCTGGACAGACTCCTGGGCATTTTGGCGCGCTTGTGCCACGCCAAAAAACCCTAGCAAATGTTCGCCGAAACTTGCGAGCGCAAGAAACGTCAGCAGGAGAAAAATACCGAAGCCCAAGCGGCGATGCTTCACAGTTCACCTTCCTTGTTACGGTATTTCTATTACACCATTTTTTGCGGCGAGGTTTGCTGCCTTGGAGTCTCGCACAACCAAGCGGACTATGTAACCACCTGGTTTGACATCGAAGCCTATTTTTACGGTCATGCCGGTTTGTGTAAGGCGTGCCAGCGTGGTGTCCTTCAGCCGCAGCTCGACATTTTTCTGATTACCGGCTATAAAATTCCCGTTTCGATCGAAGAGAGCGGCAACAACGGCAATCTGGTCCAGATTTCTTCCTCCGGCTTTTTCAAAACGCAGCTGCGAGACATTCACGTGCGTCAGTACGGAAAGCTTGGCGTTCATCGCGTCGCTCTTGAAATACTGCAATTGCAATTCGACGGGAACGCCCTGCTGTTCCTCCTGCGAAAAGAGGGCTTCCTCAATATCTTGTTTGGCCAGCTCTTCCGGAGTTTGGCCGTGCTTGGGCGCGAAGAACCCGCGCCGGGCCTGGATCGAATAACTCCCTTTTCTAGTCAGGGTCACCTTTATCGAATGAAACTGGCCATTGAATTTCATCGCTTCCGGATTAAAAGCGAGCAAATAGGAAACCTCGGGCACGGTGGCGGTTGTGCGGAATCCTTTGTCCAGGTCATTGTTGTTGTGAAAGTAAAAGCCCCCGGTTCCGTTTGAAAGATCCGACAACACGTCCGACTGGCGTTCTTCGCTCTGAATCCGGTAATTCACATCAAGCGCCATGGCGGCGGAATTCGAGGGCACAGGGACGGGACGAGTGATATCACCGATTGGATCGACGGTGTACAGCCCGCGCGCGTCGAGGGTATTGATAAATATGTTCGAGCGCGTGGCTCTATCGATGATGTCTGAAACATCATACTCGTGATCGGGAGTCAGGAACCCCGGAGAAACCAGAACGATAGTGCGCTGGCCGGGCAGAGCAGAGATTCGACGAACCACCTCGATGAGTCGCCGAACCGCATATTCCGTATTGACCTCGCCGGCGTTGACCAGCTGCATCGCCGTTGAGCTTACTAGCGCGCGTGCTTGAGTCGCAGCGGACGGTCCGGTGAAGCCGGAACACGCGATGGCGTCAGCAACCGCAGCCGCTTGGGCCTGCTGATCGTTCTTATTTTGAATCAGGTCGGCTTCGTAGTAATTCATCGGAGGACACTCGTTAGTCCCCGAAGGGTCAAATCCGCCAATAAAATGCGGCATCATCTGCTTCACCATTTCGCGGATTTTGGCGCGGTCGTCAGTGAAATCCACTTGCGTTTGGCCCGAGGTGGTTAAGAGTGCTACGCGTTCGGTTGGTTCGACTGAAGTGTCCAAAAAACGCAGCGCGGCGAGGCGTGCTTGCATCAAGTTTTGCAGGTTTAAATGAACGTCATCAAACAAAAGAGCCACGAATCTGGAAGGCATTGCCAAATTCCCGGAAGTAGGGGAAGCCGGTTGATCGGGCGAGGCGTCGCTTGCGCCGCCATGGACAACCTGCTGGGCAGCCGAAGCCGGTGTTTCCACTGAGAAATGCGAAATCGTCTGCGGCCGCCGGTCTTGAAACAACCGGAAATCTTCCTTGGTCAGGCCGCTAACCACTTTTCCATTGGAGTCATGCACGACCACCCGCACGGGAACCAAATTTACATGGGACTGAAACGGCACGCTCGCGTGGGTATCGACCTCGGACGCTGGTTCTGGCGACTGAGCTTTCGGCGGGGCAGCGGCTTCCTGTCCCTGGAGTGATGGGGGCGCGGAAAGCGTTGGCGAGGTGGAAGATTGCGGCGCCGTGTCGGACTGCGGTGGCTGTTGCGCGAACACAGATGCAGATAGAAATAATAAAGCTGATAGGAATAAGCTTAAGCGAGCGGTACTGTAAAGTGAGAAAAGACGGACCGCAGCAGCACTCATCCGGCACTCCGGTGCGCCGCTCATTTAAGGAACCCGCGTGTTCCGTCTAAATGCGCGATGGCAAATCGATAGATGAGTGTAACGTGGCTCTATACTCGCGTCAATAACTGTTGGGTTAGCACGATTGTCTGAACACGAAGTTCCGTAGCCGGTTCGGGTGATAGAAAATACACTGACTTACGCGGTCCGAGTTTTCCACAGGGCAGTGTCTGGCCGTCTCGCATGCAATAGAAAATAAGCACGTTATCGGCGATCTATCTCTTGGATGGATGGCAGATTTTCGCGAATTTGAGTTGCCTCCTTGCCCCCGAAATGAGATACAATCCGCTTCTATCCTTCGGTAAAACTATCCGCTTGATGAGGTTGAAAATGACGCTGGGAACCAAGATGGAGAAGTATCACGGTGTGCGGTGCCACTCCTGCGGGGAGACGATTCCAGTGCCGGCAAGGATTGCAAACAAGCAGGCCTTGCTGAATCAAGACGCGAATACTGTCTCGGGAGAGACGCATTTTCCTACGTTGAATCTGCGGTGCCGTGTTTGTCAAAAGGAGAACTTTTACAAGATTTCAGACGTCCAGGAAGTTGAGGATATTACTGATCGGTCTGCTGCTCGGAAAGGGCCGGCACCACACCGCCTCCCGCCGCAGGGCAGAATGTATAAAACCGCGAACGAATGATAGCTTTCCCGTGCCGTTTGATAGTCTGCTAAGTCAGTAAACCTTGCCTATCTAAATGGTCCAGCGTTCCGGCTTGACCTTTGCTTTCACCCCGGCTTTCCCGCGCGTAAACGAGATATTCTGAAACGGGTTCGAAGTTCACGAGCGCCGTGTGCGTGTTTCTTGATGCACGCTTCGACGCCACGAAAAGCTGACGCCCGAGCTCGGCGGGGAGTTTAGCTGGGTGGCGCTAATGCGCGCACTAAATAGGGGATTATCACTTCACGGAAAATAATGGGGTCGGGCCACACTTTTACCTGCCGGCCGAGGTGGCCGCCGTGCGGGTTGATCCATGCGGTTTTCGGGACGTCACCTTTGTCGAGCAATAGATAAATGTCGGATATGGGGACCTGGGTATCCAGAACGCCGCCAATGATGAGCATTGGAGTGGTCGGCTTTCCCAGGAGGTCCAGTGCGACCAGGGACATTTTGGGGAAAATGGCTTTCAAGTCGTCCACCGTGTTGACGCGTTCGAAAATGGACATCAACGCAGGCACCTGGTCGAATAAATATTCTTTGTTTCCCAAAAGAGCGGTGGTCAGAAAGTCCACCTGAAAGAAACGCTCCACGGGTGGCGATTGAACGCTGACCGCCTTCAGGCGTGCGCGCTCGACGATGGACATCTTGGTGCCCCAATATGCGCCCCAGCTCACGCCATGCATCGCGATGCGCGTTTTATCTACTTCCGGGCGTGTCTGGAGATAGTCGAGTACGCGTGATAGCATACGGTCAGCAGTAGGGCTTGCTTTGATAGGAGCTTCGCCGGTACCCGGACCATCAACAGCCAAAAAGCCGATGCCGTAGGGAAGTATCGCAGAGAAACTCTCAGACAAATCTTCTTTGCGGCTATCCAAACCGTTTACTGCGAGCACCAGCGGCACTGGACCGTTTGCATTCTTTGGCAAGCGCAGGTAACCGACAATTTCAGAGCCTTCAAAGGGGATGCGAACGATTTCCATGGGCGGGTCCCAGAATTTAGCGTGGGCGCGAAATGCTTCGAGAGCTTTAGCATAGGCACGCTGTTTTCCGGGAGAGGACGGGACCGGCCAGCGTCCGAAGGAATAAACTCGCCAAGCCCTGATGAAATCGGCATTCGCCTTCGCGGGATCGGACGACTCGAGCGATTTCCCTTCGGCCATGTAGCGATCGCCCACGGCGATGAAAGCGGCCGCCCATTCGTCTTTGTCGCGGGTCTTGATCGAAGCGAATGCTTCACGAAGGTCGGCGGGATCTTGGCCGATCACCGGGTACATTCCATTTTCGGCGCGAGTCAGCGCTTCGGCTTTTATTTCGTCGAGCGTTCTTTCGCGGCGCTCCTGAGCGACGGCGGAGCTGGCGACCAAGGTGGCCAAGACAAACAACAGTGATAGGAACGCGAAACGAAAATTTCCCGAGTTGAGTTCGGTCATAGCAGTCCCTTTTAAGTTAAGTTCTAATGTTCGATCCTCGAGGATAGCTCATTGAAGTGACCGCAAGATGCCGGGCTGAAGGCCCCGGCGCTACATTTAAACCTCGTCTCGTCGCCCTGAAGTATGCCTAAGCGGATTCGGGCGCCGCTGCGTGCGCGCTTAATTCTTGTACAGATCAGAAGAGAAGCTTAAGCCCTAATTGAATCGCGCGCGCTCCTCCCGAGCCCAGCACGGGGTTGGAAGCCGCGACGTCAGGCGTAGCGCATCCGCATCCGAATCCTGGACCGAGGACGGAAGGATCGTTCATTCCGAAGCCGTTCTGGCCACCGAAAGGATTGGCGAAGTTCGGATGGTTCAAGACGTTAAAAAATTCGGCGCGGAACTGAGCGCCGAATCGTTCGCCGAACTTCCAATTCTTGGCCAACGAGAAGTCCCAATTGCGGAAACCAGAATCGCGGAAGGTATTGCGACCCATTGTGCCGAAGGTTCCGAACGCAGGAGGAATCATCGCAGAGTTGCCCTTGGCATAGCAGCCGAACGCATTCAGCGACTGCTGCAGCGCCAAAGTATTGGCAGCGTTGTTACACACAGCCGGAGTACTCCCTGGCGCAAAATACGGTATCGTTACCCCGAAAGCATCCGGCCGGCCCGACTTGAAATCGCTCGGGTTGCCGACGAAATCCCAACGATCCACACCTTCACCCGTGCCGCTGATGTCGTCGCCGGTGTCCATTGGTCCCCAAGGCTGCGAGCTGTACAAGCTCACAATCGAAATGAGCTGCCATCCTTTCAAGAGTTGTCCGGGGAATTCTCTCCCTGGAATGTTGTAAGTGAATGAAAGAGTGAAGCGATGGCGGATGTCATAATCGCTGCTGGCGTACTCACGGCCAGGATGCGTGGAGTCCTGCGGGAGGCCTAACCCGGCGCCGAAATCCCAGTTGGCACCCACATCGTCGAGTGCGTGAGCATAGGTGTAACCCGCCGTCGCGGTAAGTCCGTGAAAATTCCTTGCGGTTAACGTCATTTGCAAGCCGTTGTAATTCGACCTGTAGATATTCGACATTTGATAGACGTTACTGAGAAATGGAAACAAGGTGTTGAACGGCCGACCTGCTTGTTCGTCAGCATTCGAACCTACGGCTGGCTGGTTGATATCACGGATACCCATTAGATTTGAGCCATGGTCCCCAACGTAAGCGACTTCCGCGGAGAGAGTATTTGTAATGGCGTGCTGGACGTTGAGGGTCCAAGTTGTTACATAGGGTGTAGTAATGTTGCGGTTCACGCCGAAGATAGAACAGGGCTGTGTGTTGGAGCAATTGATCTCAGGAATTGCGAACGGTGGCGTCGCGCTAACGCCCCAGGTATCCCAGGGGGTCGGGGGGTTGGGGATATTCTGAACGCCGGATGTAATTTTTCCAGTCCCTTGCACTCCGCTGAGAAGCCCACCCGTCGGGATGGTACCGAGACCGAAGACGTTATTGAATGCCAAGAACGATTCCCAATTTACCTGTTCATAGACGATGCCGGCGCCTGCGCGAATCACCGTTCTACCTGTGCCAAACGGATCCCATGCCAAACCGACGCGCGGGGCAAAATTTGAATGGTTACCGTTATACGGTGAACTTATCTGTTGGCCGACCTGGAGTAACCCTTGAGTAGGGCTGAAATTGCCGAGAAGATTGTTGTCTTCCTTGATGACTCCATTGTAGTCATAGCGCAGGCCAAGATTCAGCGTTAGATTTTTCTTGATGCGCCAATCATCCTGAATAAACGCAGCTTCCGAGAAATTGTGAATATGCCGAATAGGAGTTGCTCCCACAAGCGCGTGCGTGGGGAAGGGAACTCCTCCGCTGGGATCACCGGCAAAGAAGTCTTCAAGAGTGGTGCTGGTTGGAAACGCGGCTCCGCCGACGCCAGAGAAGAGAATGTAGCCTTTGCCGTCACCGAATGCGCCACCGCTGAAACTGTCGCGGTGGAACTCACCTCCAAATTTGAAGGCGTGTTTTCCTACGGTATACGAAATATGGTCAATCACTTGGTATCTCTCGTCAGGTCCTTGAATCTTGGGCCATTTAAATCCACCCAGTGTTTCGAATATCCCGCCAAAGGGGCGAATCTTAATTCGCGGCAAACCGCCATAGAGAGGATTGGTTACGCCATCGTCGATACCCAGGCTGGCAGCAGACTGGCCATGGTCAGCCGAAAAAGTTGGCTGATAGAGCCGGTTGTAGCCAAATCTCAGTTCGTTGGCCCAACGAGACCCGGGGGTCCAGGTCCAACTCGTACCGAAAACTTGTGCGCGCGTGTGAATCTGAGTTAGCCATCGCGATTGGAGTTGGATAGCATCGTCGACGGTGCCATTATTATTTCCGAAAAAATAAGTGCCGCTTAAAGTGTTGCGGTCGTTAATGCGGTAGTCGACCTTCCCAATCGCATTGTCGGCGCTAACGACGTTCGGGAATCCGGTTATAAAGCTCGTGGTCGCCGCATTGTTAAGGGGAAAACCGGTGCCGTTGCACGTAACCGGAGGACCCAGGGTACAGCCGGCCACTTTTAAACTGACTGCGCTGGGCGTTATACCTCCCGCTTGAAGATCGGCGATGACGTCAGGGATGCTGTTGCCGCAATCACCCGAAGCGATGAAGGTGCAGTTCCCGGCGTTCGGCAAAGACACCATCGACGGAGCATTGATCGAGAACGAGTTCCCAACGGTGTAACGCTGGCCTTCGTAACCTCCGAAGAAAAAGAGTTTGTCCTTTATGATTGGACCGCCGACTGTGGTTCCGAACTGTTCCAATTGAGTGGGCGTCTTTGGGCTACCCACGGCATTGAAAAAATTCCGCGCATCGAGCGCCGTTTCTCGACCGAAAGCATATGCGTCGCCATGGAATTCGTTCGTGCCGGACTTAATGGCAAGGTTGACGATAGCGCCCGGCTTCCATCCATATTCAGCGGGTGGGTTTTCGATGACATTGAATTCCTGGATAGCGTCGATTGGAAGAATCGTAGCGGAATCGCCTGCGATGCCGGCTCCATTAATGATGCTCTGTCCGGAAAACGGCTCGCTGTTGTAATAGCCGTCGATCAAATAAGCATTATCTTCCGCGCGCAGACCGTTCGTGCTGGTAGTGGAAAATCCGCCGCCGGGATAACGAACCACGCCAGGGCGTAGTTGAAGCAGGTTCTCATAGTTGCGTCCATTGAGCGGCAGGTCGTTGATTTCTTCGTTGCTAAGTGTTCCGCCTAGAGTGGCGTTCGTGAGATTGATAAGTGGAACCTGTTCGGTAACAGTGACTGTTTCACTCGCGTCGCCTGTCTCCAGCAAAATGTCGATGCGAATGTCAGTGGCCACTTCCAATTGCACGTTGGTGCGCTCGTACGTCTTGAATCCTTTGGCCTGCGCAGTAATTTTGTAAATACCAGGCAGCAGGTCGGGAGCAACGAATTCTCCCGCGTCGTCGGTGACGACCGTCCTTGACAAATCTCGTTGGACGTCGGTGATGACGACCGCGACGCCGACCATCACGGCCTCACTCTTGTCGTGCACGCTGCCGAGAATGCGGCTGGTATAGCTTTGCGAAAACAGGGGAACGGAAAGAACAAGTACCGTGAGAGCGGCAAGGAAGCTCCGAATCCCTGTCGAAAATTTCAGACGTGACCGCACATTCGCCCTAGCCGCAAGAGAACGCATTCGAAACCTCCTCAGTATCGGTACTCGGGTAAGTAATTCTTATGGTACGGCGACTCTACCACTGGATGGTTGGCGTGTGTCAAGGGAATTTCCGAGATGGTGATTGCTATGACTTATCATCGGCTTACGCCCAAAGTGGAAGCTTGACAGCGGAGAGCGGTGTCGTGGTATGTTGGTCCTACCACAGAACCTTTTTACTGTGGTCGCCCCCCCAAGCGGGCTTCGGCGCGGGCCCAACTTCCGGCCTTAGATTCAGAGGCGGGGTATAAAGCGCAAGCTGTTATGTAAATTGGGCGGTGCAATCTCCCGAGCTGGAGATTTCTTTGTACAAAGCTATTCAAACATCCCGGCTTTACGAACAGATCGTGCAACAAATCGAGGCGTCCATACTAAAGGGCGTCATGAAGCCGGGCGATCAGCTGCCTGCTGAACGCGATTTGGCGCAGCAGTTTGGCGTGAGCCGCACCGCCGTTCGCGAGGCGGTGAAGGCGCTCAGGGAAAAAGGCCTGGTTGAAGCTCATCATGGGCGAGGGACATTCATAACAGACGGAACTTCGCAGGCGGTTCGCCAGTCACTCGACCTCATGATCAAAATAGGGCAGCCGGACAGCTCAACTCATCTCGCTGAAGTAAGAGAGATTCTGGAGCCTGAAATCGCTGCACTCGCTGCCACGCGCATTGAGGAGCAACATCTGGCCATGATGCGGGAAGCTATCGACGTGATGGACGGCACGCGTAAGGACGATGCGGAGGCCTTCATTGAAGGCGACCTCGATTTTCATCTGGCTTTGGCGGAAGCGGCTGGAAACCCGCTGATTCTTTCGCTGCTCGATTCGATTGTCGGACTGTTGCGCGAACAGCGATTGAAGACTTTTTATGTGAAGGGCGGCCCGGAGCGCGGGCAGCAGCACCATCGCCGGATTTTGGAGGCTGTCGAAGGCCATGATGCGGAGCGGGCGCGCGTAGCTATGCGTACCCATTTGCGGCAAGTTCGCGAGGATTCGTCGGCTCGTTCCAAGAGCGCTAGATAGTTCGGAGGCTTTGACAGATGGCAAATCTCGGATTCGTGGGCCTTGGCGTGATGGGCAGCCAGATGGTCAACCGGCTGATCGACAAGGGCCACGCCGTAACCGGTTATAACCGCACGCGCGCAAAAGCAGAATGGCTGATCAAGAAGGGAATGCGCTGGGCCGATTCGCCGCGGGCGGTTGCGCAGTCTGCTGACGTTGTGTTCACGATGGTAACGAACGCACTCGCGCTGACCACAATTGCAGAAGGACCAGATGGTCTGCTGGCGGGATTCGGCGCTGGAAAAGTCCTGGCGGACATGAGCACGGTGAGCCCCGCTGTGAGCCGCGCACTGGCGGCGAAGATTCGAGAGAAGGGCGCCGACATGGTGGACTCACCAGTGTCGGGCAGCGTGATTACTCTTCAAGAGGGAAAGTTGTCGGTGATGGTGGGAGGGCGACGCGAGACGTTTGAGCGCGTCAAGCCGCTGCTGCTGGATATCGGCCCAAAGGTTACGCATGTGGGCGACAACGGTTTGGCGCTCTCGATGAAAATTGCCACGAACCTGAGCCTTGCTGTCCAGATGCTGGCGTTTTGCGAAGGTGTGCTGCTAGCGGAGAAAAGCGGTATCGCACGCGAGGTTGCTGTGGACGTTCTGACCCACAGCGCTGTAGCGTCGCCGATGATTCAGTATCGCGGGCCGTTTGTGTTGCAGCAGCCGCCAGAGGCGTGGTTCGACGTGAACATGATGCAGAAAGATATGTTGCTCGCCATGGAATTGGGGCGGCAGTTGAACGTGCCGCTCCCTACAACTGCTGTGAGCAATGAATTTTTGACGGCGGCGCGCGGGATGGGTTGGGAGAAGAAGGATTTTGCGGTTGTGTTCGACGTGCTGGCGCGGATGTCCGGAGTCGCGAAATGAGCACCGTAACCGGCCAGCCGAATCCGAAAGCTAAGATTAAAGGCACCGCTGAGACAGAGAAGTGGGTGCGGATGTACCGACAAATGCTGGCGATTCGTTTGTTCGAGGAGCAGGTGAATGAGCTTTACACGCGGGCGTTGATGCCGGGACTCGCGCATTTGTACGTTGGCGAAGAGGCCGTGGCTGTGGGAGTTTGCGAAGCGCTCCGGAACGATGATTACATCACGAGCACGCATCGCGGACATGGGCACTGCCTGGCGAAGGGCGCATCGCCGGACCGAATGTTCGCGGAACTTCTGGGTAAGGAAGCTGGTTACTGCAAGGGGAAAGGAGGGTCGATGCATATCGCCGATCCTGCGACTGGCAACCTTGGCGCGAACGCTATCGTAGCGGGTAGTGTGGGGATTGCGACGGGCGCGGCATTTTCCGCGAAATATCTGGGCACCGACCAAGTAGCGGTGTGCTTCTTCGGTGAGGGAGCCCTGGGGCAGGGAGTCGTTTACGAAGAGATGAACATGGCCCAGCTGTGGAAGCTGCCGGTGATTTATGTTTGCGAGAACAATTCATACACGGAGTACACGCACTATTCGGAGACTACCGCGGGCGAAATGACTGCGCGGGCAACTGCGTTTGGTGTACATGCTGAGAGTGTTGACGGGCAGGATGTGCGGGCCGTGTATGAAGTGGCCGCGAAATTGGTGGAGCGCGCGCGGCGCGGAGACGGGCCGGCGTTTCTTTTGTGCAATACCTACCGGCACCACGGGCATCACGTTGGTGACATCAACCGCGAATATTATCGTTCGAAGCAAGAAGAGCGAACCTGGGCGACCGAGCGGGATCCGATCCTAAAAATTTCCGAATGGCTGGTCGCCAATAAGCATGCTGATGCGGCGCAGCTCGGCGAAATACATTCAGAGCTGAAGTCCGAGATGCAGAAAGCGGTGGATTTTGCGATTGCGGCGCCCTATCCCAGCGTCGATAAAGCGAGCGAAGACGTTTATGCTTGAGTCAAAAACTCGCGAAATTACGTTTGCCGAAGCCGTACGCGAAGCGCTGGCGGAAGAAATGCGCCGAGATTCGCGCGTCTTCATTTTGGGCGAAGATGTTGCCGAGGCGGGGACGCCATTCAAAGTCCTTTCCGGATTGGTAGAAGAATTTGGAACGAAGCGCGTGGTTGATACGCCGATTTCCGAAGCGGGATTCACCGGCCTCGCGGTCGGCGCGGCGATGACCGGGCTGCGTCCGGTGGTTGACATCATGTTTGGCGATTTTATTACGCTCACTATGGACCAGATGGCGAACCAGGCGGCGAAGGTTCACTATATGTCCGGCGGGAAGTGGCGCGTGCCGATGGTGATGCGCACAACACTGGGGGCGGCGCGCAGGTCAGCGGCGCAGCACTCGCAATCGCTTCACGCGTGGTTCAGCCACGTGCCGGGATTAAAGGTGGTGTTGCCTTCAACGCCGTACGACGCCAAGGGACTTTTGAAAACTGCGATTCGCGACGAAAATCCAGTCATTTTTTTCGAAGATAAAATGATGTTCAAGATGAAAGGCCCGGTACCGGCAGAGGAGTACACGATTCCGCTCGGCGTCGCGGACATAAAGCGCGAGGGTGATGATATAACTCTGGTTGCCACCAGTAGCATGGTTCAAGTGGCGCTCGGCGCGGCCGGGCTGCTGGAAGAAATTGGAGTGAGCGCCGAGGTGATCGATCCGCGGACCACTTGGCCGTTGGACGAAAAAACGCTAATCGAATCGGCGAAGAAAACTTCGCGCGCGATCGTGATCGATGAAGGCTACGGCCGCTATGGCGTCACCGCGGAGATCGCCGCGGTAATCGCGGAAGGTGCTTTTCATTATTTGGATGCGCCGGTAAAACGCATGGGAGCGATGCACGTTCCGATTCCGTTTTCTCCGCCTTTGGAAGACGTGACCGTGCCGACCGAGCGGTCGGTTTTCGAAGTGGCCAGGATTTTGTGCAATCGGTCCTGAGAACCGAGAATAAGAACTAAGACGCCGGAATTCAGAAGGGAAGAGGAGGTCTGCCGTGGCACTGCCGACTTATGGAACGATGGCGGTTGATTGGGAGCAGCGAATCGATTTCGATAGATTGCGCCGTGAACGTCTTGCGCGCGCTCAAGCTCTGCTCGCGAAGTCCGAGATGGGAGCCCTCCTCTGTTTCGACATGAACAATGTGCGTTATATCACCTCTACGCACATTGGCAGTTGGGCGCAGGACAAAATCAGCAGGTTCACGCTTTTGCCTCAGAATGACGAACCGATTCTCTGGGATTTCGGTTCTGCGGCCCGGCATCATCAACTTCACTGCCCCTGGTTAGGCGAACGTTCCCGGCCGGGAATCTCGTTGCTGCGTGGCGCTATGTCGCCCGAGATGGGACGGGCGGAGGACGTCGCAAAAAAAATCCGCATCGAACTTGAAAAGCGCGGGCTGCACAAGGAACCGCTCGGGATAGATATCGTCGAGCCTCCCGTTCTTTTTGCGTTGCAGCGGGAGGGCATCACCGTGGTTGACGGACAGCAGTTGATGTCCGATGCGCGCGTAATCAAAACGCAGGACGAAATCGCTTTGCTGAACACTTCGGCGATGATGGTGGACGCCGCTTACGACGAACTGTACCGGGCTATGAAGCCGGGAATGAGCGAGAATCAGGCGGTCGGCTTGGTAAGCAAGGTTCTCTACGATCTCGGCTCTGAATACGTTGAAGCTGTAAATGCAATTTCCGGCGAACGCTGCAATCCGCATCCGCATGTTTTTTCCGACCGCATCCTCCGCCCCGGCGACCCGGTTTACTACGACATTTTGCATTCCTACATGGGCTACCGCACGTGTTACTACCGGTGCTTCACCATAGGCTACGCTTCGCACGCGATGATCGATGCTTACAAGCGCTGCCGCGAGTATCTGGACGCGGCAATATCGCTGGTGCGTCCGGGCCGCACCACAGGCGAAATCGCGGCGCTCTGGCCCAAGGCGCAAGAGTTTGGTTTCCCTAATGAAGAAGCGGCTTTCGCTTTGCAGTACGGACACGGAATTGGATTGGCAATTTGGGAGAAGCCTGTAATTAGCAGGCTCGTTTCGCTGGACCATCCCTATGAGATCAAGCCCGGCATGGTTTTTGCGCTTGAAACATTTTGGCCTTCGACGGATGGCTGGAGCGCGGCGCGAATCGAAGAGGAAATCGTGGTGACTGAAACGGGACATGAAGTGATCACGCGATTCCCGGCGGAAGAATTGCTCGTTGCTGGCGCGCATTATTTCACCGTGAACGGCCCGCTGGCCACTGCCCGCGAAACGGAAGCGGCGCCCAGCCAGCGCGTAGTCGATATGGTGGAAGCCAGCGCGAAGACGGAACGAGTGGGAGTTACCGACTGAGGTTTCTGCTCGCCTCTTTCTGCCCCAATGGCTATCAGCGTCGTAATGCCCGCCCTGGAACTGACTCAAGAAACAGGCAAACTTGTCGCTTGGCGAAAGAGCGAAGGCGAACCCGTTGCTAAGGGCGAAGTGCTGCTGGAAGTGGAAACCGACAAGGCCGTCGTTGAAATTGAGGCGGCAGCGGACGGCATTTTGGCCGGCGTGAAAGCTGTTGCCGGCGACGTGATAGCGGTGGGCAAAACAATTGCCTGGATCATTTCCCCCGGCGAAGCTCTTCCGAAAGAGGACGCAGCCCGTGACTCGGTCAAACCGGTAACAGCCGCGCGAACGCAGCCCAGTCACTCCGCTCCCGCTCCTTCTGAACCAAAATCCGGCAGCGCAAAAATCTCACCGAAAGCGCGACGCCTCGCCCGCGAGCACAATGTCGATATCGCGCGGGTGCGCGGAACCGGTGCAGACGGCGAAATCCTGGCGTCCGACATTCTCGCTTTAGCGGAATCTAGTTCGAAAGAAGAGCCTGCCGCAGCTGAGCTGAAGCCATTGAGTTCGGTGGCACGCTTGATGGCGGAACGAACCACGCAGAGCTGGACTACGGTCCCACACTTTTTTGTTGTTCGCGAAATCGACGCGGGTCCGCTGGTCGAAGCTCTGGAAAAATTCAGGGCGTCGGCGGACAAAGCCGCTGGCGTTCGCGTTACGCATACCGACCTGCTGGTTGCGCTTGTCGCCCGGGTGCTACTGCGGCATCCGCGAATAAACTCCAGTTGGGCCGGGCAAGGAATTCGCCACTATAAGGACATAAACATTGCGCTGGCGATGGCCGTTGACGACGGAGTCGTTACGGGGGTTATACAGAATGCCGACAAGCTGGAGCTAAGCAAAATTGCTGCTCAGCGCAAAGGGCTAGCCGAGCGCGCCAAGGCCGGTCAGTTGCGTCCGGCAGACATTACGGGAGCAACGTTTACGATCAGCAATCTTGGGATGTATCAAGTGGACGCATTCACAGCCATCATCGTTCCGCCGCAAGGCGCAATTCTCGCTGTAGGAAGCATTTCTGATCGAGTGGTGGCCGTTGGCGGCCAGCCTGCCGTTCGGCCGATGATGAACTTGACGTTGTCCTCCGACCACCGCGTCATAGATGGCGCCCGCGCCGTGCAATTCTTAAATGATCTGGCCGAGGCCATTCGCGATCCACAGAAGCACGTCCGCTGATTAGTTCCGAAAAAATAAGACAGATTAGTGATGCAGGATTACGCTGAGGGCTGAACTTCGTGCAGCCGCCGCTCGAGATATCGCCGCTCGCTATCGTTGGTGACCAGCGCTAACGCCCGCAGATAATTCTTAGCCGCTTCGTCATGCGATCCCGCGCGGCGTAACAGGTCAGCTCGTGCCGCGTGCAACAGATGATAATTCTCCAGGTCGTTCGTTGCAGCCAGTGCATCGATCAGAGTCAGCCCGGCGCGAGGGCCATCGGCCATCGCAACTGCGACCGCGCGATTCAGCGACACGATGGGAGAGGGCTGCAGGCGCTCCAGTTGAGTGTAGAGTTTGACGATCTCGCGCCAGTCCGTGTCTGCCGCGCGCGCACCACGGCAATGCACGGCGGCAATTGCCGCCTGGAGGGCGAAAGGCCCCGGCGTCCCGCGCAGCGCTTCGTCTGCTAGCGGTAAGGCTTCAGCAATTTGCTTCTTGTTCCAGCGCCCACGGTCTTGCTCCTCGAGAACGACGATATCGCCGGCAGCATCGAGGCGAGCATCGCGTCGTGCGTCGTGAAGCAGCATCAGTGCGAGCAGCGCCTTTGCCTCAGTGGGCGGCTCTGGCCCCATTAATGCCACAATCAGGCGTCCCAGCCGAATTGCTTCGGCGCTGAGGTCGGTCCTAATCAGAGAATCGCCGCGAGTGGCTAGGTAGCCTTCGTTGAACACTAGATAGATTACGGTGAGGACCGCGTCGAGCCTGGCGGCCACGTCACTGGCCTCCGGGACGACGTATGGAATTCCTGCGTCGCGGATTTTCCGCTTCGCTCGAACCAACCGCTGCGCCATTGTCGTGGGTGATGCGAGAAACGCGCGCGCGATCTCGTCGGTTTCGAGACCGCAGAGCGTGCGGAGCGTCAGTGCGACTTGTGCTTCCGGGGCGAGCGCCGGGTGGCAGCAGGTGAAAATCAGGCGGAGACGCTCGTCAGGAATTTCGTTTGTGTCGTAGTCCGGCTCTTCGCTGGCGCGGACAAAGCCGGAAGTAGAATAGGACTCGAGCTTTTCGGCATATCGCCCTTGGCGGCGAATTCGGTCGATGGCCTTGTGCTTGGCTGTTTGTATAATCCAAGCTCGAGGGAATTCAGGAACGCCGGAGCCCGGCCATTGGTCCACTGCAGCGGTGAACGCCTCCTGTGCGCATTCTTCGGCCAGGTCGAAGTCGCCGACCAGCCCAATCAGGGTCGCCACGATACGGCCCCAATCGGACCGATAAACTGTTTCCACGGCAGCAGTTGCGTTAGCCAGCATGGCCTATTGTAGAGATTTTTAGGTTGAACTGTCGATTCAGGGCTTCGCCGTTCGACTTACAATAGACAGGTACAATTAATAGAGAGGTGCAGCCATGAAATACATGCTGCTAATTTATCATGATGAGAGCGGCTTGAGTCCCAGCGAGCGAGAGCAGTGCTACGCCGACTCTGCGCAGCTCGCCCAAAAGCTCTCGACCAGCGGACAATATCTGGATGCTGCGCCGCTGCATCCCACGTCGACGGCCACAAGTGTACGCGTGCGCGAAGGGAAGCCGCTGATTACCGACGGGCCTTTTGCGGAAACGCGTGAACAGCTCGGCGGCTACTACCTGATCGACGCCAAGAATCTCGATGAGGCAATCGGCATCGCTGCGAAAATCCCCGGAGGAAAGTGGGGGACGGTTGAAATACGTCCGGTGATGGAAATATCGGGCCTCCCTGCAGACTAGTTACATTCCATGTCAATTCGGACGAGCTTCCATCGACTTATGACATCGACTTATAATTAGAGAGGCGATTCAAAACGAGTTTGGGGCGATTCGATTAATGAAAATAAAAAGGAGCATCAAATGGATACGAAACCAACGTACGAACAAGGGAAACTTCAGCTCGAGATCTACGATCTGCGACGCGAGGCAAGATTGCGGCAGGCGCGCGAGTGGTTCTTCAAAAATTATTTTGTCGAGAACATGGACGATTTCAAGAAGGTGGCGCCGATGGGAACGGAACAAGGCGCGTTCGCAATGATGGTGCTCACCTATTGGGACCAGACCTGCGCGTATCTGAATTACGGTTTGCTCCATGAAGACCTTTTCTTTGAAACCAGCGGAGAATTTTTCGGAGTCTGGGAGCGCGTGAAGCCCATCATTCCGCAGGTTCGCCAAATGTTTCAAAACAAGGATTTCCTGGGGAACTTGGAAAAGACGGTCCAGCGATTTGAAGCGTGGAGCGAGAAACGGAATCCCGGAGGTATCGCTCACATGCGGCAATTCATGAAGCAAATGCGCGAGCAGATGACAGCGGCGGCCAAAGCGTGATTTGGAAGTAGCCGACTAGGCGACGTGAGGGCGGCGGATTCGTTAACCGTGGATTCCGCCGCGCCTCTCTTTCTTGAACGAGGGCATGCGGTCGGCGTTGGTTGCTGCGTTACTGGCGAATTTCGATCAGGAACAACGATTTTGCCGGCAGTGTCAGCGTGATGGACCCGTTCTCAATTTTCTCGATGCGTGCCGGCGGCAACTCCGCGGCCTTCCTCAGTTCGGCATACTGTTGGGCAGTTGGAGACAGTGGCTCTCCCATTGCGTGATACGCGGGTAGCGGGGAACCGTGTTCGGAGTCAATTTCGGTAACTACCGCTCGGCGGTCAGATTTCAGCTGTTTTAAATGGATCGTCATATTTACGAGATGGCCAGGATCCTCCGGCAGCGAAAAATTCCAGACGGCGAGGACCAGAGAACCATCTGCACGCCGCGTAACAAGCATCGAATCAGACGCTACATCGATTCTTTGATCGCCCAGGTTGTGCAGCATTTTGAAGGCATTAAAGATCGGCTTCGGCACTCCGCCTTCCGCCAACAAACCGTATCCACCGTAAAACGGCTTCTTGATCACGCCTTGCTCTTCAAATACATCTGAAAATGCCCAGTAACTCATGATGTAGGTAAGGCCATCGCACTGGCGAATCGTGTCACCGAGCCAAGGGCCCATGAATGCAGAATCTTCAATCTTTGGATTGGTGTTGTACACCGCATTAAATTCAGACCAGATGAGCGGCAGGTCGGGCTTGGCGGAAGATCTAATTTCGTTGTGAACTTTGTCCACTGCGCTACAGATCATTTTATTTAGGGGGACCGCTTTGGCGCTGTGAAACACGTCTTGAGAAGTGTCATTGCCGTACACGTGGGTGGAGACAAAATCGACAGGGATCTGATTCTCGACGCAATGGCGAATAAAGCGATCGACCCAAGCAGCTTGCGCTGTTGCTGGACCGCCCACACGCAGGCGAGGGCTTACATTCTTTAGCGCAACGGCTGTGACATCGTACAGATGGTAGTACGTTGCTTCCTTTGGGTCGCCGGCCCAAAAATCTATGTTGGGTTCGTTCCACAGTTCGAAATACCACTTGGAAACTTCGTCGATTCCGTAACGATCGATCAGATGCTTGGCAAAAGCTGAAATCATGGCAGCCCAACGATCGTAATCTTTAGGCGGCGACACATTTTGCTTGTACCAGAAGGCATGAACTGCGTCCGCCGATGCGAGCTTCTTGGGCATGAAACTCAATTCCACAAACGGCCGTACCTGTTTCTGCAACAGGCCATCGTAAATCTGGTCAACGTAGGAGAAGTTGTAAACTGGATTGCCGGCGGCATCTTCGTCGTACAGCCCTACTTCATCGTGGAAAATGGCGTGAAAGCGAACGTACTCCAAATCGGTGATGGATTTCACTTCGCGCAAGTCATTGCGATAACTCTCACGCAAACTAAGGATGGCGCGACCGGAGCCGAACATTTGTTCCCAAAAATGAGGGAAAGGATGGGAAGGCCCTTGTGTGTCCACCTCGATCACTTCGACCGGCTGGCTGTCTTGCGCATTCACCTCGCCAACCCTGGCGAAGGAGAGAAGCGTACCCAGCACGCATATGCAAAAGAACATTCGTTTCACGAGAGATTTCACCATGAGAAAGATTTCGCCAGCGCGGGGGAACTGGGAGCCGCCATGCGAGCGTCGTGTCCTCATTTAGGACTAGACCACAAAACATCCTGTGAGTTCAACCCTGGTGCCGTAAGATCTAGAAACCGCGGGAGTCGTCAGGGGGTCCGGCTGGCAAACTCGGCGAGCAAAATCGAACGAAGGCTTTGCTGGTGCGCCTCTGTGAGCTTGGCTGCCGAAGATGTCAGGTAAAAAACGTCGATGGCCGTTTCGCCTTCCGTCTCGATCAGCGCGATTTCGATGTTGCAATTTTCGCGCGAAAAAATAGAGCTAATGCGGTGAAGCAAACCGGGTTGATCCTGAGCGACAATTTCCACAAGCGTGCTGTGAGCGGAGCATGTGTCATCTATTTTCACACGCGTTTCAACCTTAATCTTCGGAGCGGGGTTCTTTATCGAACGCAGGCGGTCGCGTAACATCCGTTCGAGGTCCGCTTTTCCTGACAGCACATCCAGAATGCTTTTTTGAAAGCGTTCCCACTCGGGAAGGTTGAGCTCCAGCGTTCGAAAGCGGTCGGTAAAATAAAATGTGTCCACGACTATCCCGGACTGATTTGAAAATGCCGCGGCCTTCACGATGTTCATGCCCCATGCGGCCAAGACGCCGGCCATGGTGGCGAAAAGAGAGGGGCGGTCGCGTGTTACCAGCGTGAGTTCGTACCAGTGGCGGCCGCGACGCAGGCTTATTTGCACCGGATCTTTCGCTAGCTGAGTGGTCATCTCCAAATGTGCCAGAACTTCCGCGGCTGGATGCGTGAGGAGATAGCGTCGAGGCAGGCCCTCGAGAAAATCATCGAGCCGTTTTCCGACTTTTAGAGCGAGAGTGCCGAGATGCGCCATTACCTCGTCGTGCGCGTCCACATGCAGACGCTGATCCAGGCTGCGGTTCAGGTGGTTGGCGGTGGCGATGTAAAGTTGCCAGATGTTTTCGGCTTTCCAGGGAGTGAGAGCTTCCGGATTGACGGCCTTGATGTCCGCATAGGTGAGCAAGCAAAGCATTTTCAGACGCTCAGGCGTTTCCACTTTGTCGGCGAACGCGCGAACTGTTTCAGGATCAAAAATATCGCGTCGCAGTGCGGCGCTCAGTTCCAGATGCCGCCCGATTAGGAAGATAACCGTTTCGCGGTCGGGTTCGTCCAGATCCAGGCGGCTCATCGCACCCTCCGCTATTTCCACGCTGGCGCGAACATGATCGCTCGATTTCGAGCCTTTTCCCACGTCATGCAAAAGCAGCGCCAGATATAGCAAATCGGGCTGTTCCAGTTCTTCGAGCAGCTCGGCATAGCGTTGGTCCCATTTCGATTGCGACTGCCGCAGAGCGTGCAGATTATCGATTGCCACGAAGGTATGCTCATCGACGGTGAAGCGATGAGAATAATCGCGGACGACCAGAGCATCAATTCTCGCAAACTCCGGCAGCAGTGAATTGATCAATCCCAATGAATGCATTGCGCGCAAAGCGTCTGCCGCATGCGGTGCTACCAGGATTTCCTGGAGCGGATGCCACAGTTGCGAGCCGGTCGGCGGATTGGCCACGATGGATGGGAAGGCGCGTTCAATTTGAAGTTCGGTCTTATAGCTAAGCGGAAGTCCATGGCGCGCCAGAAAATGGAACGCGCGAAGGATCAGGTGAGGATCGTCAAATGCTGCCAGCTGACGAAGAGAGAGCATTCCATCCTCAACCAGGAATTCTGCATTCGAAAGGCGCGAGCGCAATTGCTGAAACAGATGATGAATGGACAACCTCGCCGCCGGAACTTCCTCCAGCAAGCGAATGCAGACATGGTGCACCGTGCGCGCGTGCCCAAAATAAATGCGCATCCAATCTACGGTAGTAAAAGCCTTTGTGCCGATGCTATTGGATCCAGCGGGCGCGGAAGAGGAATTTGTGACGCCGATTTTGCGCGCGGCCAGAGCGTCCTGGGACTCCCATGACAGGGTATTGTCGTCGCGGTTGCGCCGAAAATGCAGGAAACAGCGGACAGAGATCAGTGATCGCAGCGCCGCTTCAAACTGCGGTTGAATCGAGACGGGCAAGAGGGCATTTTCACTTGGCCACGCGTGATATCTTTCGATGGCTGCCAGCAGTGAAAGCCAGCTGACCACGTTGTAATCGCGGAGTCCGCCAGGGCCATCTTTAATGTTGGGTTCCAGATGAAATACGGTGTCGCCGAACTTCGCGTGGCGTGTACGAGTCAGTTCCGCCAGGCCCTTCACAATCTGGCGCGACTCTTGGGCGACCAACTTGGGAATCACTTCGTCGTGTAGCCGCGTGAAAAGCTTGCGATCGCCAATGAGATAACGGCAATCGAGCATCGAGATTGCAAACTCGGGATTTGCAGAGTCAAACTGGCCGCATTCAGCAAGCGTTCGTGTGGCGGGGCTTAGTTTTAGCTGCAAATCCCAGAGTTCTTGCGAAAATCTTCGGATCGTCTCTTTAAGTTTTTCATCTGGGCCATTTCCGCCATGAAGAAATAATAAGTCGACATCGGAGAAAGGGAAAAGCCAGCGGCGCCCGTAACCGCCCAGCGCTACAAGAGCTAAATTTGAGGGGCCGTCTGGATCGGCCGAAAGGAATTCCTTCCAAAGACGCTCGACGATGCAATCGACTACAGCGCTGCGCCCCAGGATGAAGGCGCAGCCATCGCCGCTTGCAGCAAATTGCTCTTGAATTTGCGCGGATTCCTTCGCCGAAAAATCGCGAAGTTCAGCAGCGAGCGATGGGTTTAACGACATGGGTGCTTTTCACGCGGGCGCAATTTCGGCTACCTCCGGCGTTACACAGCTCGCTGTGGCGATTGTGATCCCGCGCTCAGCATTTGAACGGCATCTTCGGGGTAACCCAGCATGCCGAACTCCGGCATGTCGAGCCCCTCCAGTTCCACCTTCTTGCTTACGCGCATCGAGCGCCAGGCATTCACCGCTTTAAACACGACGAAAGTCGCGCCGAACGCATAGATCGCAAGCAATGTTGCGCCGCCAAGTTGCACGACAAATTGCGACCAATCGCCGTGGAGCAAACCCGTCACGCCTTGGCCGCTCTTACCCAGGTACGCCGCCGCGCCCACGCCGTTCCAACCGGCGCCATACGTTCCGTCGGCGAATATCCCGAGAGCTACCGCGCCGAGCCAGCCGCAATATCCGTGAACCGAAATCGCGCCGCAGGGGTCGTCGATTTTGAGAATTCGCTCGTTAAAGAGCACGCCCAAACAAACGACAACCCCCGCAACAACGCCGATGATTACCGAAGCCGTGGGTGAAACGAACGCGCACGGCGCAGTGATGGCGACCAGCCCTGCCAGCATTCCGTTGCAAGCCATGGTGATGTCCGGCTTACCGAAAAGCCGGTACCACAGAAGCATCGCGGCCGCAGATCCCGCCACTGCGGCTAGATTCGTGTTCACTGCTACGACGGCAATGCGCAAGTCCGTTGCGCCTAAAGTTGATCCCGGATTGAATCCCATCCATCCGAAGAGAAGGATGAACGTTCCAGTGACCACGAAAACAATGTTGGAAGCCGGGAACGCTCGCGGCTTTCCGTCGGGTCCATATTTGAACATCCGCGGGCCCAGGATGAGAGCCAGCGCCATGGCGCAAAATCCTCCCACCGAATGGACGACGGACGAGCCGGCGAAATCCACATAGCCGTGGCCCAGGTGCATACTCGAGCCCAATTGTGAAAGC
>Ga0209006_10001156_pt1 | contig 24075 bp, 17 predicted proteins | sample JacPin_JW_Ref_O2_FD_188567 | JGI IMG/M metagenome (GOLD analysis project Ga0209006, IMG submission 188567) | Forest soil microbial communities from Algoma, Ontario, Canada - Jack Pine, Ontario site 1_JW_Ref_O2 (SPAdes) (version 2) | ecosystem: Environmental > Terrestrial > Soil > Boreal... | reverse complement strand
CAGGCCCTCGGGATGAGCGGAGAGCAGCAGCTGCATGATGCGCAGGCGGGGCTCGGTTCCCATCGCGGAAAACATGTCAGCGTATTTGGCGACCTGCTCGGCTGACTTCTTGGACTGCGCTACTTTCATATTTCTAGAATTGCAGAAATATCAGGTGCGTGTCAAGCGCGCCGGTGGCTGCCAGCGTCCGTGATTCCCAGCTTCCGCAAGTGGGGGAAAGGATGGGGGCCCCGGCACGGTGGACGGCATCAGAATGCTGTTGAGGTGGGCGATGGACCGGACGTTATTGGGAAGGACCCTAGTCGATGAACCCGACCCGCCGCATCAAATTCTGAAAGCGCGGATCGTCACGCAGGGGGTCGTAGGCGGGGTCTACTTTCAGTGTGGTGAGGCCGCTTGAATGCTGTGCATAGGCTTTTTCCAGCCAGAGCATGGCTTGATCCTTGTTTCCCATGCCGCTATAGGCGGTGACGATGACCATCGGATCCACGACTTGGCGGTGGTTCAGATCCAGCAATTTCTTGAGCGCTTGCTCTGCCTTCGGTTGGTTTCCGGCGCGCCCGTAGGTATACGCCAAACTCGACCAGTGCCATGGATTGTCCCCGGGCAGATGCTGTTCAATGTCGGCCTCCGCCTCGGCGAACATTTTTTTCTGCACATAGGCGGCGAACATGATCGACGTCCGGGGAAAACTGGGGTCCAATTCGCGAACGGCGCTGAAGCGGGCGATCGCCTGATCGTATTGCCGGGAGTAATAAAGAATGGCTCCGTTATCAACCGCGATGATCAGCGATAGTGGATCGAGTTGTCGGGCGCGTTCACTTTCGCGGAGAGCCTCATCGAACCGGCCTCGCCAGGCCAGATGCTCCGCGTACCAATGATGGCCGGTGGCGTAATTGGGGTTTAACTCAATCGCTCTTTTGAACTCTTTTTCGGCGGTTTGCCAGTCGTAGTCGTGGTTTTGGACAATCAAAGCCAGCGCCGCATGGGCTTCCGGCAAGTTGTCGTCAAGCTGTAAGGCACGCAGCGCGGCGGCGCGCGCTTGCGACGCAGATTCGGCGCTCGGAGATCCACTGTAAGTGCCGATCAGAGTGTAGCTGGCAGCCAAACCTGCATAGGCCCGCGCATAGTCAGGATTCTTTTCCGTCGCTTGACGAAAATATACGATCGCCTCCTGGAATCCCTGCACGGTTCGCTTGTTCCAGAAGTACTGTCCCTTTAAATAAAGGTTATAGGCGTCGAATGCTTCGGGAGAGAGAGTCGGTTGAGCGATCGGAGCAATCGGCCTGTGTTCGCCCAAAGCGCTTTGAATCTCGCCCGAAATTTCTTTCGCGATCTCGCTCTGCACCACCAGCACATCCTGGGGTTGACGGTCATACTGCCGCGCCCAGAGGTGTGTCTGATCCTTCATTTGAATCAGCTGGGCGGTAATTCTCACGGTGCCGGCGTCGCGTCTTACACTCCCCTCGAGCACGTATTGCACTTTGAGTTCATGTGCGATCTGTTGCAGCGGCTCCTGGTGGCTCTTGTATTGCATCACCGAAGTGCGGGCGATCACGCCTAGGTGTTCGGGATCGAGGCTCCCCAACTGGGTGATCATTTCCTCCGTCATGCCGTCGCTGAAATATTCCTGACTCGCGTCGCCGGTAAGATTCTCGAAGGGAAGAACTGCCAACATGGTTTTCCCCGGCGGCGGAACCGCGGCGCGCCGCCAGCGGGAGATCAGGAAGGCGGACGTTGCGATCGCGAATACTACGATCACAACCAGCGCGACGATGACGCTCGGGGATCTCCAATCGCGTCGGCTTTGCTGTCTCGAGTCTGATTCGATCTCAGGGACACTTGTCCCACTTTCAGAAGACAAAGAAAAAGGACCGGCGGTGCCCGTCGCCTCGATCGCTGGTCTGTTCTTGGCTGCTTCTGTTACTGGAACCAGAAACCTGTAACCCTGGCCTTGCACTGTGAGGATGTAGCGGCGATCGCTGGTTTCGTCTAACGCCTTGCGCACCATAAAAATGGTCTGCGTCAAGTTGGATTCTTCGACGAAGCTGCCCGGCCAAACCGCTTCCATGAGCTCGTCTTTGGTGACCAGTGTTCCGGCGTTTTGTATCAACAGGAGCAGGACATCGAAGGCCTTGGGGGTGAGCGATACGGCGGTCGCACCCCGCTTCAACACCCGGTTTTGCGGGTCGAGACGGAATTCGTCGAATTCGTACAAGTTACTGGTCAGGCTGGACATAACCCGGCTTTGAGAAATTTTGAGAAATTTTGAGCGTCGATTTTAGGACTTGTGAACGACATCCGAAGTAGCTTCTGCACCGGGGGAAGGCGGGTTGGCGCAAACCCAGAAACTGCCGGAATTTTAGCATGGCTATTCCAGCCGATTCGCCGGTTTCGGCGGCATTTGGGTCTGCCCATCCCGGGAGCTTTTTGCTCCCCGGGCCCCCGAAAAACAAGACCAATTCCTGTGGAGGAGATTCCTATGTCGCGCAAAAATGTTTCCTGGAGCGCTCTTTTGATACTGATTGTCGCGCTTGCCGTTTCAGCATCAGCCCAGCATTTCGAAAAGGTGAAAGGCACCCTGGTCGGGGTTGCTGCCGGCCGAAACGAGGTCTTCGGCTTCGATGCCAAGTCCAACGTCTGGCGCTATCATGCCACGACGCAAAGCTTCGGTAAGATCAAAGGCGCTTCGCTCAACCAGATCGCCGTCGGCGGAGGCACTCTGACACAGCTGGACGACGTCTGGGGAATCAGCGCCAGCCAGAACGTTTTCCATTTCAACTACTCGACCAAAACCTTCGATGAAATATCGGGCGCTTTCCTCACGCAAATCACAGTGGGGGTGGGCAACGAGGATAGCTGCCATCCGTATGAAGTCTGGGGCATCGCCTCGAACCAGGAGGTTTTCAGGTTCGACTACTGCTCCCTACAGTTCAACCAAAGCCCGGGCAGCTTCCTAACCTCGATCGCAAGCGGCGGCGGCGATGTTTGGGGGATCATCAACACTGAAATCTTTCATTACAGTTTCTCGCAGGGGAAGTTCGTCCAAGTTACCGGCGCCCTGACGCAGATCAATGTGGGGGTGAATGATGTGTGGGGAGTCACCGGTGGGCATCAGGCTTATCGTTATGATCCCGCCACCAACTCGTTCAACTTAATTAGCACAAATGCTTCCACGGTTTCGGCCGGCGGGGATGGCGTGTGGATGCTCGATACCTCCGGTAATGTGTGGCGGTTCGACTCCAGTGCGGAGAAATTTGTGCAGACGTCTGGCATTCTCAAGAACATCGCTGTCGGATCTGGCACCGGCGTTTTTGGAGTGACGTCGGCGAGCCAGGTTTTCACGTTCGTGAGACCGTGAACGCTAAACCCTTCGTGGCGTGATCTTGACACATTCGGGTGGCTTCTAAACCCACACATCGCAGAGTGCGCGATGTGTGGGGTACCCCCGAGATCAGAAATGAGTGCCGGATTTTGGCCACGCCAAATATTGCCCTCCACACCGGTTTAGGAGAATACTCACCTCTCCGCCGCCATCGTTTGGCACCAACAGATCGGGTGCCAAATCTCCATTCAGATCGGCTACGGTTAGAAATTCCGTGTCCTGGCCAATGTTTGTAACGCCGCCGGAGACAAAGGTGCCGTCCCCATTGCCATAGAGCATTTGCACAAATCCCTGGCTGTTGACGGCTGCGAGATCCGTATTTCCATCACCGTCAAAGTCTGCAGGAGCGGGTGCCCAAAATCCCGTTGTCGTCGCACCCACCTTGAAACTGCCATCTCCGCCGCCAAGTAGTATCTGTACCTCTCCGGTCGCGTCCGCCCGGTTCGCAACTCCCACCACCAGATCAGCCTTACCGTCCCCGTTGAAATCAGCCGCCGCTATCGACGAGGGCTTGAACGTCACGGAGTAATTCGCGGTATTCAAGAAGGTGCCGTCGCCAGCCCCCAAATAAATGCTCACTTTGGACGTGTCGGTGTTGGCCACGGCCAAATCCAACTTGCCGTCCCCGTTGAAGTCCATCGCCACCAACCGGATCGAGTTTCCGTTTGCTGCGAACGATGAAGTCACGCGGAAGGTCCCGTCGCCATTTCCGAGCAGAATCTTCACTCCGTCCGTGTAGCTGACCGCGATGTCCGTGACACCGTCGTTATTGAAATCTCCCAGTGTAATTTCGGCCGAATATCCGCTGCCCACGACGTAGGTCGCGTGGAACGTGAATCCCCCTTGGCCGTCGCCGAGAAGAATCTGTAGGCTTCGAGGAGAGACTGGGCCGGCTACTACAACCAGGTCGGTCTTGCCATCACCGTTGAAGTCGCCGGCAGCTACGGCAAAACGATCGACGCTGATGTCAGGCGCCGAAGGCCCGCTCCGCATAAATACTGGCGGCGCAAATACGCCTTCGCCCTCGCCGCGTACCAACGCCAGCGGTTGTGAGTCCGACCCGATCGCGGCAATGTCCAGGATTCCGTCCTGGTAGAAATCGCCAAGCGTAATTTCCGTCAGAAATGTGTTGGCGATGTAGGCGGTGTTACTGTCAAACGCGCCGGCGCCTTGCCCCGAGATGATTGACACTCCCGCGGAGCCCCCTTCGCCGACATACGCGCCAGCGACTGCAAGATCGGTCTTGCCATCTCCGTCAAAATCCGCCAGCACAACCGACGACGACGGTGGCTCGTACCCCTGACCGGCCTTGAACGTCCCATCTCCGTTATTAACAAGAATGTATGTACCCGATGTGGTTGCTACCGCGAGGCTCGGCTTGCTGCCCGTTTCAAGAGGTCCAGCGGAGATACCAAATGCCTGTCCTACCGGGCTCGCCGCGCGGTAAACGGTTGAGTTACTGAAAGTGCCATCTCCATTGTTAAGAAGGACCGCAGTCGTGCCGTCGATGTCGGCTGTAGCTATGTCGGCGTAGCCATCCCCGTTCAGGTCGATGCTGGTGACTGCGTAAGGACCACGTCCAACTTGATAATCTGCCTTTGGACCAAAAGTCCCATCGCCTTTTCCAAGAAGCACGCTCACCGTATCAGAAAAACCGTTGCCGACGACAAGGTCGAGATGTCCGTCATGGTTCAGGTCCGCAGTGGCGACTGCGTCCGGAGAAAGGGTGATGGGGTACTTCACCGGCGCCTTGAATGTTCCGTCCCCATTCCCGATCAGGATTTGCACGTGCGTTTCATCCGTGCCACTCCCGATTGCAAGGTCTAACTTACCGTCCTGATTGAAGTCGCCCACCGCAATTGCTTCAATGTTGGCAAGCGCAGCCGTCAACGGGGATTTGAAAGTTCCGTCACCCTTACCAAGAAATACAACCAGGTCTGAGCCGTTCGCGGCGATGACGTCCAATCTGCCGTCACCGTTCAAATCGCCGACCGCGAGCGGAGAACCCACGCTGTTCGTTCCTATGGAATATGTATTTCCGGCGGTAAACTTTCCGTTGCGCGCGCCAAGCAGGATCGTGAAGGACGGTCCTGAAGTTTCAGTCCACACCGCAAAGTCGGGAACGCCGTCGCCATTGAAATCGCCCATCGCTAGAGCGCGCGCATTCGTGTTTTGCAGATAGAAAGTCGGAACTGGAAATGGGGTGCAGTTCTTAGTGTCAGAGTAATGACGGAACACTCTCGCCGGACCCGATTCTGCCCCGGCAACGCAGGAGATTAGTAACAGGGCGAAAGAGAGAGTTTTCCTTAGACACTTCAGCGAGGGGAATCGCATAACTGCTCCGCGCGCTTTGGAATAGCGCTGTTAACAGGTAGCCCGTGGGGGCGCGACGCATTCTACATCACAAGGCATTGACTGTCGAAAACAGGCGATTAGCGGGTTGTGTCCTAAGAGTGCGTTGTTGACTACTGTTTTGGGATCGCCACAAGCGGAGTGTATTCCGCATTCCCTCGGCAGTCTTTCTCGCAGCACCCATGGCCGGATCCGTCTCAGGGCACAATGAGATCGATATTGCCGGGCGCAGAGCCACCATCGGTCATGGAAGTGTAGAGGTTCCCGCCACTGGCCAGAACGCCGGTCGGATTCGCACCATAAGACATTTGATTGAAATCGACTAACGTCGTGTACTTCCAGTTTTTTCCATGTTTCGTATGTGCCAACTCAAATACATAGCCCGCGTTGAAGTCCTGATCGCCATAGATATCGCCGTATAAAATTCCGTTTTCCCCGATCGTCAGGTTGGTAGCAGGGTAAGCATCCATATAGTCATGGATGCTGGCAAAACTCCAGTTGCCGCCGGAGCCCGGTGGCGTGAGCTGGAAGATGTTTCCGCCGTCCAGCTGCTGGGCTTGGGACAAGCCATAGCGCGAGCGCACATCGGATTGAGAAGTTACGTTACATGCATCGAATCCGGTGAAACGTGGGTTGGTCGAGCGTTCAGAATACTGGGCATGGGGCAGCTTCCGCACGTACTTTTATGGCGAAGTCGGTGTGGTGCGGGTGAATGCTCGGGAGTGGGGGTCGGAAAACAAACCCTGTCCGGTAGAGAAGTTTAACGAGTAGAGCCGCTCGCAGCGCCCACCCATTCGCAAAACCCGCGAATGAATGGGGCACCCGGCACAACCGGGTGAGCGCCTTCAACTCCATCCTTACGGGCCGCCGCTCCATATCAAATAAATCCCAGATCCGAGCAACAGGTGTCGAGTGGACTGAAGGATCCACGCAAAACCAGGTTCTGCTCACGACGCTCCTTTCAAGGCTGATAAATCTGCACGAAGTCGTAGACGGTCCCCTGGAACTGCACGGAGACATTTCCGCCGCCAAGGCAATACAGCACTCCCTTGTAAACGGCTGAACCTGGATCAGCGACTGCTTGCGGAATGGTGGTATGAACTGTCCACTTGTTCTTCTTCGGGCTGAACGATTGCGTGTTGTTGACTGCGTTCCCAGAACTGTTGCTGCCGCCCGCGACGTACAGAGCTCCCTTGGCAGAGCCGGTGCAGGAAGCGTTCGTTCCTGTAGGCTCCGCGGCGAGAGATGTCCACGAGTTTGTGGAAATGTTATAGCTCTCGTTATTCCCGTTGTCCCCTGATGCGCTGTAGCCGCCCGTGGCAACTATGGTCGTGCCCACCACGCCGACAGACGGCTCGGATTTTCCAACCGGAAGTGGTGCTTCTTCTGTCCACGTATTGGTCGCTGGGTTGTAGCTTTCGACGGTGTCCAGGCGACCCCCGCTGATGCTGTAGCCGCCAATGACATAGATGACATTTTTGTAGACGGCAGCGGCGGCGCTCGCCCTCGTCGTCGGCATGGATGCTTTCGCAGTCCAGGTTTTTGTCTTCGCGCTGTAGCCCCACACCGCGTTGGTCTGCGTCGTTCCGTCGTTGCTACCGCCGAACACGTATAAAACATTTTTGACGACCGCGACGGCCGCATCCATGGTCGTGGTTGGAATAGCGGGCCCGGTGCTCCAGGTGTTGGCGACGGGATTGTAGATTTGGGTGTTGGCCACGACCGCGCTATCAGTTACTCCACCGACGACATAGATACTGCCACCGAGTACGCCAGCCATCGGGAATTTAACGGCTACCGGCATCGGCGCTCCGCTCGTCCATGTGTTGTGGGTAACTTCAGAGGTCTGGGCGTTCAGCAGACAGGTTGCACCAGCGAACGAAACCCATGTCAGAAGTAATCGAAATGCAATTTTCATTTGTTTCTCTTTCCTTGGTACGAAATTTTGGTGGAGCAAGAGCAGTTCGCTGCCTTTACGGCTGATAAATCTGGACGTTGTTGAGCATGGTTCCCATCCACGCCGCTTCGCCGCTGATGCAATACAGCTTGCCCTTGTACGTCGCAGACGCCGGATACGTCGTGACTTGCGGCATGGGGCTTAGCGTTTTCCATGTGTCTTTTGCCAGCTTGAACGATTCGTTGACGTTCGTCTGGCTGCCCCCCGCGACATAAAGAGTCGAGCCGATTCCACCGAAGCACTGCGCGTTCCTTGGAGAGCTATCGGGCTTAAGTTCGCTCCACGTATTAGTGGCAACGTCGTAGGCTTCGGTGTCCCCAGTGGATGATCCGTTTTGATTGATATAGCCGCCTGACGCCACAATGGTCTTTCCGATTGCCGCTGCCGCCGCTGCCTGTTTGGGACTTAGCAGAGACGCCTGTTCGGTCCAGGTGTTGGTCGCCGGATCGTAACTCTGAAGCGTTGTAAGGGCGTTGCCGCCGTTGTAACCGCCAATTATGTAGATGATGTTGTTGATGACGGCTACATTGGGAGTGCAGACCGCGGTCGGCATGGCGGCCTTCGACACCCATGTTTTTGTTTTAGCGCTGTACGCCCATACGTCGGCGCTGGGTGGGCTGCAGCTGATATTTGCCGATCCGCCGAAGACGTACAACACGTTCTTCACCACCGCGGCGATGGGGCCCAAGAGAGGCGCGGGCAGGGAGACCCCAGTGCTCCAGGCATTAGTGGCAGGGTCGTAGATCTGGACAGCGGCCGTGCTATCGCCGGGGCCCGTGGTTGATCCGCCGACAACATAGATGTTGCCACTCAGGACGGCAGTTGCGGGACCCCAAACGGGCGTCGGTATCGGGGTGCCGGCTGTCCACGTATTGTGGGTGACGGCGGGAGTGGGTGTCTCGTCCGATCCTGCCTGAGACTGTGCCAGATCCTGATAGGCTTGTGCTCGAGCCGGCAGGACGACCGTTCCCGGGACGAGAAACAGACCAGTTAAGAGAAAAAATACGAAGAATTTTGCACATTGCCTACGTACGAAACACATATCACGCTCCTTTGGGCTGGTAGATAATCGGTTCACCGCAGTTATTGCGGTTCCCCCACCCAGACGAGCGTCATAATCTCCGTTATTCACATCCGACACAACAGACACGAGCGGTCATAAACGGACATCTGCGGACATCGCTCACAAAATAAGCCGCTTAATCCATCTCGCGCGACCGGGAGTAGCTTCCGCGCGTACTTTTATGGTGAAGTGGGTTGGGTGCGGGTGAATGCTCAGGAGTGGGTAACGGAAATCAAACCCTGTCCGATAGAGAAGTTTAACGAGTAGAGCCGCTTGCAGCGCCCACTTATTCGCAAAGGGCGCGAATGAATGGGGCACACGCAGTCGATTTCTCTTACCTCACTTATTAAGCGCGGGCGGCTTCGGCTAGGGGGAGGGTGACTTTTAGTGCGGGGAGCCGGATCTCGAATGCTGCTCCGCCTTCGGGACGGTTGTAGCAGGTGATTTGTCCGCGATGGTCTTGGATTACGCCGTAGGTGGCGCTTAGTCCGAGGCCGGTTCCTTTTCCTACTGGCTTGGTGGTGTAAAAGGGGTCGAACACGCGTTCGGGATCGCGCAGGCCGGGGCCGGAGTCGGCGAACTGCACTACGACTTCGCTTTCTTCGCGCCAGAGTGAAACCTGAAGGCGTCCGCCGCCGACTTCCTGGAGTGCGTCCACGGCATTTTCGACGATTTGAAGAAAGGCTTGCAAAAGCTGATTGGGATTGCCGAGAACGCGAGGCAAGTGATCCTGACTCTCGACGGTGAGAGTAATTCTTTTGTTTTCGAGTTTGAAGCCCTCCATTTGTACAGCGCGCTGCAATAGTGGTTTCAGTTCGAGCGGGCTTTTTTCTCCCGGAGTCTGCTGGGAGAAACTGAGCAGATCGTTCACCAGTTCTCGCGTGCGGCGCGCCTGCTGGCCGATTTTCTGGGCGTTGGCAAGTTGATCGCGACTGAGGTTGCTGCTGGCCGCCATACGTTCGGAACTGCTCAGGATGGCTGACAGAGGGAATTCCAATTCACCGGCGGCGAGCGCGACCAGCTCTCCCAGGGAAGCCAGCTTGGCCTGTTGAACGACTCTTCCCTGCAGGCGTTGCAGGTTGTCAAAACTCTTGCGCGAATGCTTGAGCAGGTGGAGAAGTTTCTGGTCGAGCAGGTGCTGTTTGAGAAAAACTACGAAGGAGAGGGCGGCGACGCCGGCCATGGCCACGGCGAAACGAATTTGCCGCAATTGAGGTTGATCATGGCTCAGGAACAGGGCCCAGTATCCCATGAGCGGAAGCGAAAGCAGGGCAACTTTCGAGAGCACGGGAGCGATTTGGCGGCTGGCACTTTTGAGGGTGGGCAACATCTGGGTATCGCGAAGGCAGCGCCTTCCATCGACTGCGGCCCAGAGAAATCCCAGGGTCGCGGCTACGAAAGGAAGATCGTAGAGACTGCCTGATTTGTAGGTGCCGCGCGCGATGGCGACGTTCAAGGCTTCCGACGAAAAGGAGTAGAGAGCGGTGGCGAAAAATATGTTGCGGTAGAGTTCGCGCCAGGCTCCGGTGCTGTTGAAATAGGCCGACGCCGCCACGGCAATCAGGATCATTCCTTCGACGAGATACAACAGGTCCCAGCGCGGGCTGTAAACCGCGACATTGACCACGATGTACTCTTCCGGGAAAACGAAAAAAGCGTAGACCACGACCCACCACACGAGCAAGATCAGAACATTGAGCGCGCTGGGAAGCATGCCTTCGCGCTCATCGGTGCGATGGGGACGGATGGCGACGGCGGCGGTGATGGGGACCACGTGCAGGAAGAGGATGATGTCGCCCTGAAACGGATCAGGTATCGGTTGGCGGGACACCACTTCGAACCACACCCAAAATGACTGATTGAAAGCCCACATGCCCATGCCGGCCGCTATCAGACTCCAGAACAAGCGGGTGTGTCCCCGGCTGTCGAGGGCGTTTCTGGCAGAAACGATGAAGGCGGCAGTGATTACGAGTAGCGGGACGAGGTCTCCCATAGCCACTCGGAAAAACGTGCTGGGGAAAGCCAGCGGCGCGAGCGCGAAAGCCAGCAGGAGGCCGATCGCGAAGAGCAGGAACGAGATTTGGAGCCGAGACACGCCTACCCATCATATGACGAGCGTGGCGGGATGTTTAGATCACGGGGTGGTTACTTTGGGGTTACTGAAGTAACCGTTGATTTCTCCGGACCAGCAGTTTTTTGAGCACGGGGAGAATTCCCTGCAGCTTTGCGGGTGGACTGGGGAGTGTAGGGGTCCTTCGACTCCGCGGCCACTTCACTTCGTGAAGTAGCCGCTGCGCTCAGGATGACAGGTACTTAATGACAGAGTACTTATGATGATGAAAAGCGGACGCTGAGCTGGCGGTCGCGGACGGGGCATAGTCCCGTCACCACACGGGCGGTCGCAAAGCGACGTTTTTCGGCAGATTGAACTAGAATTGTGGCGGAATTTGGCCCGTTGTTCAGGAGGCCTGCATGCTTGTCCATCCCTGCCTGACCCGATTGGAATTCGGATTTCGAATTCTTACTTGTTTCTTGTTTTGCGTTTTTTCGATCTGCGATCTGAGCGGTGGCGCGAATGTTTTTGCGCAGACCAATCCTCCACCTAGCGACGCTCACGAGATGGTGACGCGGGATCCGCGCACGTTGACCAAACCGGCGGATCGTTCGGTGGCGCTTGATTTGATCGATCGCGCCCGAAAGAATCTCAATCTGCTCGACATCGCCACTCCTTATGAGCTCAAGATTTCGTTTGAAACGAATGGGGCGACACAGATGGAGGGAGACTGGACGATGGATGAAGTCTCCGACGGGCAGATGCACTGGCGCTGGACGGCTCAGTTGGGAGATACGCGCGTGATTCGGATCGGCGCGGATGGCCATGTTTATGGCACCAGCGCATCGGAGGCGGTTCCTTTGCGGGTGCAGCTGGTGCGTTCCGCTTTGCATTTGCCGATCTCGCGATTTGCGGGCGGGGCGGCGATGCGACAGGCCGATGTGGAGCGCGATGGCAAGGCGATCACGTGTCTTCTTTTGAGCGCGATGATTCCTCCGAATCCTGCGCCGCGTTCGTGGGTAGAGCGGGAATACTGCATCGACACGGCTACTGGGCTGTTGCAGATATGGTCCGAAGCGCCGGGAATTTATGCGGTTTACGATTACAGTGGATCCACATCGTTCCACGGCCACCTGTTGCCGCGACAGATTTCTATTTTTGAAGACGGCCGGCCGGCGGTTCAGGTGCGGGTGGAAAGTATCGAAGACGTTCCGAATCTCGAGCCCGATCTGTTCAAGCGGGGGTCGGAAATGATCAGCACGGACGAATCTTTCAACCTGGGCTCACCGACTCGCTTTCCACTGCGAGTGGATCCTACCGATGGTCCCACCTCATCCTTCTTTCAGCCCGTGATGGTGCATGCGATTCTGGACGCTCTGGACGGCCATCCGCTGGACGCCGAGGTATTGCAGACGTCCGATCGCGACTTGAGTCGGGCGGCGATGGAGATGGTAAGGAGTACCACTTTTCCGGCTTCGGGATTTCAGCAGGAAGCGTTCATCAATGTGCAGTTCCACATGCCGGCGGCGAAAGTGGATGGGCCGCCTATCTTTCATTCGTCCGTGCATTGGGTGATCTCGGATCGTCGCATCGTGATCCGCACCCCGAGACGTCCGCGCCCAGAGAATTAGCGAACAGAATTGTCTATCTGTACTCCGGCTTTTTCCTGACGCTGTCGTTTCCGGTATCACCCAGGAAGTGCTTGGCTCTCGCGACCACGGAGAATTGCTTACCGGAGCGGGCCAAGGTGAGCTTGCGCTCCTGACCGGGAGTTCCCTGGAGTAGGGACCAGACTTGCCCGATGGTGGAGTCGGCTACAGGGACATCGTTCACGGCTACAAGTTGATCGCCCACTCGAACGCCATCTACCGATGGTTGGCCATCGAGATCGGCAATGCCTACGACGGTGAAGCCGGTCTCAACTCCGGGGCGAAGAATGAGGCCGACCACGTCGAAGTCGGGAAATCGGGCTGTGCGTCCGATATCGAAATACACGGCGGAGTGCGTGTAGTCGAGGCCGACGCGGTAATTTATCAGCGCCTCGGAACTGAGTAAGCCCGCTGCGGCGGCGCTCTCGCGCTGTTCGAGCACAGGCGTGGGATTGGCAGGAAATGGGGTGACGGCTACATCGGTCAGAAACAGCGGACCATATTGCAGGCGGTCGACACGCATCAGCTTCCAGTCCGGTTCGCTAGCCAGTTCGCCGGTGTTGAACGGGCCGACGGCTCCCGTCATGTGCGGCCAGTTGGGATGGGCATTCGAGAGTTTGTCGAACAGTTCGGCGGAGACAAAGTTGACGGAAGAAGCGAGGTCGAGGGAGAGATCATAATTCTTGTTTTCAATCCGACTGGGAATTCGGATGAGGCCGTCTCCGGCGATGAGTGCCTTACTCTTGACGCCGTTGAATTTCAGGCGGCCGGGGAGGGCGATGGTGAATTCGTGATCGGGAAAATTGATGAGCACGTCGTAATTGCGCAGCGCGGTGGAGGGGAGGTTGATCTCCGCGCTCATGCCGGGCGCGAGCGAGGGCGTGGCGAGGATTTTAGTATCTCCGGTGGAGGGCAGGGAGACTTTGAGGCCGCCGATGAGAACCTCTAATGCTGCGGCTGGAGGGTTCGGTTTAGCGGTGCAGTCTTGACCAGTGCAGACAGCCTTGACACCTAACAGATTGGCGATTCGCTGGGTCATGGTGAGGTTGGGATTGCCGTTGTCGACCCATCCGCGAACCCTTTGAGTCGAGTCGTCGGGAAGCGGGAGATCGACGTCGATCACGATTCGGCCCTGGTCGAGCGCGAGGGGAACGGTGACCGTGGTGGGCGCCGATCTGGAAGTGTCTTGAGCGAGCAGGGGTGTAGTCAGAAGGAAGACTAAGACGAGCCAACCGGACTTGAAGCGCATGAGGAGATTGTAGCGGTTGGAGAGGGTCCCAATGGCTACTCTAACTGCTAGAATTGCCGAGTTATGGCATTTCCTGCTAGCCGGCTGCGACGTTTGCGGCGCAATGAGACGCTGCGCTCGCTGGTCCGCGAGACACGGCTTTCTCCGGAGTCATTTGTGTATCCGTTGTTCGTTTGCGCGGGAACGGGGATTCGCAAAGAAGTCCGTTCCATGCCCGGAGTGTTTAATCTTTCCGTCGATGAGGCAGTGAAAGAGGTCCGAGCGGCGCGGGCTTTGGGAGTGCTGTCCGTCATCTTGTTCGGACTGCCAGAGAAAAAAGATGAAGCTGCTACCGGTGCGTGGTCGGACGATGGCATTGTGCAGAAAGCAACTCGCGCCATTAAGAGTGAAGTGCCGGACGTGGTGGTGATGGGCGATGTTTGTCTGTGCGAATACATGTCGCACGGGCACTGCGGAGTTGTAGCTCAGGCAGGCCGTCCGCAGTTGCTGCGCGCTGTCGCCGGAGCAACTGGAACATCAGTGAAGAGTGCGGAAGAAAAAGAGCGGGCTATCGAGCGCATGGCTGCGGCGGTAACGCAAGCGGCTGCCGAGTACGAAATCCTTAATGATGAGAGTCTCGAGTTATTAGCTCGGACCTCGGTGTCACTGGCCGGCGCGGGCGTCGACATCATCGCACCCTCAGACATGATGGATGGTCGGGTGGGAGCGATTCGCACGGCACTTGATCAAGCTGGGTTCGAAAACACTCCTATCCTTTCCTATGCGGCTAAGTTCGCGTCGGGTTTCTACGGACCTTTCCGCGAGGCGGCGGACTCGACACCGCAGTTCGGTGACCGCCGTTCTTACCAGATGGACCCGGCGAATATGCGCGAAGCTATGCGCGAGATCGAGTTAGATATTGAAGAAGGCGCGGACATCATCATGGTGAAGCCGGCGTTGCCGTATCTCGATGTAATTGCGGCCGCACGCGAACGTTTCGACTTACCGTTAGCGGCTTACCAGGTATCGGGTGAGTATGCCATGATCGAGGCCGCCGCTCGTAACCAGTGGATTGACCGGGACCGGGTCATGATGGAGTCGCTGATAAGTATAAGGCGGGCGGGGGCGAGCATGATTCTGACTTACTACGCGAAGGAAGCGGCCAGACTATTGGCCTAGCGCGGCTTGCCATCTTTTTACAATCCAGATAGTAGAACTGTTGTAGAATCCGCCGCACGTGGGGTGGATTTTGTGTCGCGCTACAGGGCTTTATCGTCCGCTGAGCTACTGAGGGCCTGCGCCGATTCCAGAGACGAGGAGGCGTGGACAGAGCTGATCGCCCGGTTTCAACCCGTGATTTCTTCCGCCGTTCTTCGAACCGCCAGCAAGTGGGGTGAACCTGCTCGGTCGTTACGGGAAGACCTGACCCAGGAGATCTACTACAAGCTCTGTGACCAGGATTGCCGGCTGTTGCGGAACTTCGAACACCGGCACGAGAACTCCATTTACGGCTTTCTGCGGGTATTTTCCGCCAACGTAGTCCGGGACCATTTCAAGTTGGTATTCGCGGTGAAACGAGGCCCGGGTCAGATCGTGGTCGTCGAGGAACCTGGCAAACTTGCTTCAATGTCTGGCCCCGACGTTATCATCGACGCCGTGAGCCAGCGGATGCAGCTCGAGAAGATCGACAAGGCGCTGCGGCACGTCACGGCGGGCAAAGATCAGGATAGAAAGTGCACGGTCTTTTGGCTTCGCCATCGCCAAGGATTTACTGCCGCTGAGATAGCGGCCATCCCATCGATAGGACTGACCACAGAGGGGGTGGAAAGCATGCTGATGCGTTTGACGACTATGATCTGTAGTCACTTTCAAGGTTCAACCCCGCACCGAAAAGTGAAGGTCCTCAGCCGTAAAAATCGTTCTAAAAGGACAGGGAGTTAGTTTTGGAAGGAAGTTTCAGCGAACATTTCGGCCCCGCAGAGCTGGCACAGCTGGCGAAAGCTCTTGAGGACGCCCGTAGCCACCCTGACACTTCGCTGAATCCTGCCGATATCCATCCTCACTTTGCCGCCTGTGCTACTTGCCGCGAGCATTTTGAGGAGTTGAAATCACTGGATCGCCAAATGATGACCTTGCGGCCTGCGGAATCCGCGATACGCCAAGGGGATTGTCCGGAGGCGGAAGTGTGGCTCGAGATTGCCAGTGGCGTGAACCCGCATGAAAATACTCTTCTCCAAGTTGAACATGCGAGCCGATGCGATCACTGCGGACCGCTGCTTCGAGCCGCGATCGCCGAGTTTTCCGAACTGAGCGCCGAGATTTCCGAGGAAGAGCGGACGCAGATCGCGGCGCTGGAGAGCTCCAGCGAATCGTGGCAACAGGCCTTGGCACGGCGAATCATAGACGCGCGCGGTGCGGCGAATGATCGAGGTTCCGATCGACGGCTTAAGCCATGGTGGGAAAATTGGTTCACCGTTCCACGACTGGCCATGGCGGGAGCATCTTTGCTCGTCCTGGTTGGATTTGGTTCCTGGGTTGTTGCAAGTCATCAGAACCAGTCAGACACAGCCAAGGAACTGCTTGCGAAGGCTTATACCGAAAAACGCCCGATTGCGCTACGCATCGCCGGCGCTGCATATGCGCCGGTAAACGTGACGCGGGGAGGGGACGGTTCGTTCACTAACCGTCCGACATCACTGTTAAAGGCGGAGGCCCTGATTGCCAGCCAGTTGGCGTCGCATCCTTCCGATCCGGGGTGGCTTCAGGCGCAGGCCCAGGCTGACATGCTGGAGGGCAAGTATGACGCAGCGGTGGAGGCTTTGCGACGGGCCTTGGAGTTACAGCCGCATTCCGCGCCGCTACTGATCGATCTTGGCACGGCCTACTTTCAGCAGGCACAGCAGGGTGAAAGCAAGGAAAATCTAGGCACCGCTTACGAAAGCCTGAGCCAGGCTTTGAGAGTCATTCCTGACGATCCGGTTGTGCTGTTTAATCGCGCCATTGTGGCGGAGCAGCAGTTTCTCTATCGGCAGGCACTCGAAGACTGGGATCATTATCTGCGGATCGATGCCACTTCGAAGTGGGCGGAAGAGGCGCGAATCCGAGCTAGCGCTGTGCGCGAAAAAGTAACGAAGCACGAATCCGTTGCCAAGCCTCTGCTGTCGGTTGAGGAGATTGCGGGCCGGGTCAAAGAGGCGGGTCTGGGTCCAGAAATCGACGAGCGGGTTGAGGAGTACCTGCAAGAAGCTGTCGGCGTTTGGCTTCCCCAGGCTTTTCCCGAACGTGGTTCGGGTGGCGATCCGCAGAGCGCACGAGCGCTTTTTTTTTTAGCCGATGTAACCAGCCGCCAGCACGGCGACCGTTGGCTGGCTGATCTTCTGGATGCTTCCTCTTCCTCCAAGGGACATTTCCCGGAAGCCGTGAGCGCATTGGCTCGCGCCGTCAACAGCAACCAATCCGGCGACTACGATAGCTCGCGTCAACAGGCAATTCTTGCGGAGCGGTTGTTTCGCCTTTCCGGTATTTCCGCCGGAGCGCTGCGGGCGGAGTTCGAAAGAGCCTTCGCCGACCAGTTATCACGCCATACTGCCGACTGCATGCGGCTGTCGAGAGCTGCGAAGCTTGAGTCGATGCGCCATTCCTATCCCTGGGTCCAGATACAGCTTGGTCTGGAAGACAGTGTCTGTTCGGCGCTGATGAGCAACCTGGGTGCGTATGAACGAATCGCGAGCGACGCTCAGAAGCGCGCGGGGCAGGCCGGCTACGGGGGGCTTTATCTTCGGGCCACGATCTTCGAAGCGGACGGAAAATTCAATGCGGGTGATCGTGCCGGGGGTTGGAACCTGGTTTACGAGGGACTGGAGCGCTACTGGCAAACGCAAGTTCCTGCCATGCGGGGGTACAACCTTTACATCGGGGCGGCATACGAGGCCGAAAAGGTGGGCCAACCCGATATGCAGCTGGCAGAATGGCGGGAAAGCGCGGCATTAATGGATACAGACCCGGATTTGCTGTTGCGAGCCGCCCCCCACAGCCACATCGCCCAGGCGGCGATGGCGACCCATCAACCGGAGGTTGCCGAACGTGAGTATCAAATAGCGGCCCGCGACTACGCCTTGGCCCCACAGACGGAAGCAACTCAGGGCTTGCGTCTTGAAAATGAGATCAAGTCGGCACAGCTGGAAGCGGGTCAGAGCGCGTTAGACGCGGCCTTAGCCCGTCTCACTCGTATTCAGGATCAGATCCAGGGCCGTGCGGACAATAATCTTGGGCTGCTGTTTTACTCGACTCTGGGGGAAGTGCAACTCCGCAGCTATCGCGCGCCAGAGGCGGAGCAGAGCTACCGGGCGGCCCTGCGCTTCTCCGAGCGAAGTCTCGCCTCTCTCACGCTTGAGGAGAGTAGAACCAGCTGGAGCAAAAGTGCGGCGCCGGTATATCTCGGACTTGCCGAGTCGGAGCTGATGCAAGGTCGTGAACGGGAAGCACTCGATGTATACGAATGGTACCTGAGTGCTCCGCAACGCGCGGGTGAACGCGATCACGGCGGGTCGCAAAATGGTGCGGAGGGGTATCTTTCCGGGGGGAGTGCGCGGCGTCCTCTATCCGCCAATCAGACAGTTATTGCTTATGGACTGTTGCCGGATGGACTGGCGATTTGGGTCGACGATGACCGCGGAGTCACTGCCAAATGGCTTCCGAAATCGCCGCAGGAGTTGCAAGATGTCGCTGCCGACTTTGCCGGCCAATGTTCCGATCCGACTTCGGAGCTAAGCGCGCTGCGGCGTGACGCACGTCTGTTGTATGCGGCTTTGATCGCACCGGTGGAAGATCGGCTGACACAGGGACGCACATTGGTGATCGAAGCCGAAGGACCGCTGGCTCGGGTTCCGTTCGAGGCTTTGCTGGATGGTAACGATCACTATCTGATCGAGCGCGCCTCGGTTGTGCATTCGCTGGGGCGGTATTCGCAGGCGCGGTTGCACGATGAGGTCGCTATTTCAGCGAGCCTGCCGATTTTGGCTGTGGGCAGCGCCGCTTCATCCCCAGCCGATGGCCTGATTTCGCTTCCGGACGTGGCTGCGGAAGCAGACGCGGTCGCCGTTGATTTTCGTTCCGCACAAGTGCTCAAAGGTGGAGAAGCTACTCTAAGCGCGCTTGAAAGCGACTTCCCTGGCATCGCAGTTTTCCACTTTGCGGGACACGCCCTTGACGCGCCTTTGAGAAGAGGCTTGCTGCTCGAAAGCAAAGAAGCGAACGCGGATTCGCCACCGTTGATGGACGCAAACGTGGTGCGAAGCCTGCGTCTGGAGAATTTACAGTTGGCGGTGCTATCGGCGTGCAGCACTGCCTCCGGCAGTGGTCAAGCAAGCGGCTTCGATAGCGTGACCGATGCTTTTCTACGCGCGGGAGTGCCGCATGTGGTGGCAAGCCGGTGGACCGTGGATTCCGCCGGTACTCGAGAATTTGTCCAGAATTTTTATCGCAGTGCGCTGTCGGGGGAAAGCGTTTCCGAGGCTGTCCGCCAGACATCACGGAGAATGCTGGCCGATCCGCGCACGTCTCATCCCTACTACTGGTCGGCTTTTGCAGCGTACGGACGGTCCTAATTCCACCGATTGGAGACCATGATGCAAAACGAACGCCACTTCAACAGTTCCTTCGCACCTCTGGCCGCGGCTGTCGTCGCTACTTTGCTGCTTATTGCTTGTCAACAATCGCAACAATCGTCCACCAGCGGGACTGGTGGGGCTGGCGGCACGCCGGAGTCGAAGCCGGCCGCAACTTCAGCCGCCGCTGCGCCCGCGAGCAAAGACGTCTATGTAATGTTCGAGGGACCATGGGCGATATCCACGGATCCAAAAGATCCAAACAGTATTTTGTTGATGGCTCCGAAAACCGCGCACCACCGCGATCTCTATGTGGTCGCTTCGAATCGTAAGGACCTGGCTTCGGGCGTCTATAGCCTGTCACTTCCGCCCGGAACGGTCGCTGGTGGTGGGGTTTACGATCCCGCCTATTTTCACGCGAAGATTGATCCACAAAATGTGCAGCGCGTATTGGACAGCAAATCAATCCGCTATGCGATTCGGCTTCCCAAGCCTGACGCTTACGTGCCCGCCTTCCGTTACCGTGCGCGAGTCGGCGCGACCTATCCTCCGGATGCGTCAACGGAGAACGAGTATGCCACTGCGGCTTCCTTACGTTATCGGGTCAGCAGCCTGAACGGATTCACTTTATCCGGAAGTCCGGACGCGGGAATCTTCAATCCGCTGCTACTGAAGGTCGATACGCCAGTGATTCGGTTTTTGGTTGATCCCATCGGTGACGACGATCCTTGCCATCTGCATGCGCGGCAGGCGTTCCACGACCTGGTGCAGTTGGTGGGGCTGACGCTCTATGAGGATTTCGCGGAGGGTCCGAGCGATTGTCACGACAAAGATCCGCAAAATCCTCACCATGGGAAAGCGGCGCTCGACCGTCGATCAGTGATGACGCGGTTGGCTGCGCTGCTGGAAAGAAACCTGGCTGACACGGATACGGCGGAGGTGCAGCCGGGGACGATGGTGCCCGGCTTTGCGACCTCGTTTCTGCGAGGTTCTGCCAGGAATCTGCAGCAACGTCTGTTGGTTGCACTCTATTTTTTTACGACGCAGACGACCGATTGCAAAGGCATTGTCATCGGTGACGACTAGGGCGTAACGGCAAGTTCGGGCAAAAAATCGGAGGGGCTGAGAGCTATATGCGCTCGGCCCTTCTTCAGTTTTCGAACTGGTAAGCCATGCGCACCAGAGTTCTTTCAGAAAAAGGGACATACAGCAAAGCGGCGGTAGCGGCGAAGGCCAAACCCACTCCAATCTGGGGCAACAGAAGGAAGGGCGCAACGGCCCAAAGTTGATCCAGTGCCAGGACGAACGGAAACAGGCGCGTGAAAGTTTCTCCCAGCTTTCGGAAATCGAACGCTACGGCCGAGAGCAGATAAAATCGCAGCGGGATTCCAACTGCCCCGGTCACCAGGACGGCACCCAGGATGAACAGGGCCTTCCAGCCCGGTACGAAGTTGCTGGCAACGCGGTCGATACCGTGGAGATGGGCGAGCGCGCTCACATAGAAGCTGAGATACATCACCTGAATCGACGCGAAAAGCGCGCGCACCAACTCTCGCCGGGGAACGGGGACGTGCAACTGGGGATGTAGAGCGGGCTGCGGTGAGGGCGGGAAGGTCTGCGCTGCGGTATCCGGCTCTGAGGTTAAGTCTGATTTTCCGGTTGAGGCTACCGGAGCAATGAAACGATATCCGCGGCGGGCGAGAGTCTCGACGAAGCGCGGGTTGGAAGCGGAATCGCCGAGAGATTCACGGATCTTATTTACGGCAGTGTTGAGACTGTGATCGAAATCGACGAAAGTATCGGCGGGCCAGATTTTTTGACGCAGTTGATCGCGGGGAACAACTTCTCCGGCATTCTGCAGTAGCGCAACCAGCACCTGAAAGGGCTGCTCCTGGAGCCGGATGCGGGCGCCGCTCTTGCGCAGTTCTCCGGCGGCGGGGTCGACTTCGAAGACGCCGAAGCGTAGGAGGCCGTCGTCGTTGGAGGGAGATGTAGGCATGATGCGAACGTAGTTTACCGCCTGGAGTCGTTAGTTGTGCGACGGGGTGCCGTCCCTCCGGGACTTGCGAGTTGTTGCTTGCGTTCCCGGGGCTTACGCCCCGGGCTTTCTTGTGGCGGCCCTTCGGGCCTCGTCTGCCGAGCTTTCCGGTGCAGAACCTTTCGCGCACAGTGATTCGCGCATAGTAATCAGGGTTGCTGTGTGGCGTCTTGCTGTCTGCAGAGATTTCGTGTGCAGAGCTTTCATGTTGGGCGTGTTCGTGTTCCTTTCTCGCTGGAGTATTGGTTTGGCCGAGCGTGTTCTCATTCAGAGTCTTCTCATGCGGGCGCTTGCGTCCGTGCGCGATGTGACATGCGGATTGTTCGGTTTTCGGTGAAGCGCAGCGTGTGTGGATAGGCCTTACCGACCGATGGTCGAGGTGCGTAGCGGCGGAATAGGAGAGCCCGGGGCGTGAGGCCCGGGAGACGTCCCGGGAAGCGCGAGTTCTGGAGGAACGGCACACCCAGCCAACGCCATCGTCATCAGATAGATACAGGGAGGCGGTCAAAAACCGAGCCAAATCCGGTATCATAGAAATACTCCCGGAGGAGCAATGGCAGTTCCCGTATCCCAGATGTGGACCGTAGCCTCCTACGTCCTGCGCCAGAAGCTGGCCGGACGCAAGCGCTACCCGCTCGTGCTCATGCTCGAGCCCCTGTTCCGCTGCAATTTGGCGTGTGCCGGATGCGGCAAGATTCAATATCCCGTCCACATCCTCAAAACCGATCTCTCTCCCGAAGCCTGCTTTAAAGCCGTCGATGAGTGTGGAGCCCCCATGGTGTCCATCCCCGGCGGCGAGCCGCTGATGCATCCCGAAATCGACAAGATTGTCGAAGGCCTCGTGGCTCGCAAAAAATATATCTACCTCTGCACTAACGCGCTGCTGCTGAAAGAAAAGCTGCACCTGTTCAAGCCCAGCAAATATCTGAGCTTCTCCGTTCACATGGACGGCCAGAAAGAACACCACGACTTTTCCGTCTGCCGCGAAGGTGGATACGACATCGCCCTCGAGGGCATCCGCGCCGCCATCGCCGCCGGTTTCCGCGTCACCACTAACACAACGCTCTTCGATGGAGCCGACCCCAACAGCGTCCGCAAATTCTTCGACGAGATGATGGAAGTCGGCGTCGAGAGCATGATGGTCTCGCCCGGCTACTCCTACGACAAAGCGCCCGACCAGAAACATTTCATGGGACGCGCCCGCACTCGCCGCTTGTTCCGCACCATGCTCTCGAATCGAAAGAAGACCTGGCGCTTCAACCAGTCGCCGCTCTTTCTCGAATACCTCATGGGCAAGCGCGATTACAAATGCACTGCGTGGGGCATGCCGACCTACAACATCTTCGGATGGCAAAAACCTTGCTACCTGCTGCAAGACGGCTACGCCGATTCCTTCAAAGAATTGATGGAAGCGACCGAGTGGGCGAACTACGGCACCGAATCCGGTAATCCACAGTGCGCCAATTGCATGGTCCATTGCGGCTACGAAACCACGTCAGTCGATCACATGTTCGGATCGCTTCGCGGATTCACGGACGCAATCAAAGCCACATTCTCGCTCTATCCCGACAAAGCCGCGCTCAATGATCTAAGCCGGGAAGTGCGTCCAGTGCATTCCTACAATCCGCTCGTTCAAATCGAAGCGCACGCCACCGCCCCGCAAACCGAAGAAAGCCACGTATGAGTGGACGAGAACACGGCCACGACCAGGCCATGCCACATGGCGCGCAAACTGTCACCGCGCCACCTGTAAGTGATGATCTCGAAGTAGTCCCCGGATTCGAGCGCGAAAATCTGCAGGGTTGGATTCCGCAACTAGCCACCGAAGCCGACATCCGCGCCGTCTTGTGTGGGATCGATGTGAACGCGGAACGGCCGCTTTCCGAATGGCGTGCCGACGACGTTCACGATTCCCTCGGCAACCGTACCGGCATCCGCATCGGGCGGTACGATAGCCGCAAACGCCTTCTGGATCTGTTCGCCAAAGCCTTTGTACGGGCCCGCTTCGTACTGCGCCGCTCGTCCGGTATCTGCAGGCCGGCCCGAATGCGCGAAGTGGTTGGTGCCGGAGGTGAAGGCGCCGGGCACAATGATCGAGGTCTCGATGCCCCAGCGCGACAGCTCCCGCGCATATTGGACAGCAATGGCATCCATCGCGGCCTTTGCAGCAAAGTAAGGCGCGAGGTAAGGCGGGGTCCCGCCCGCGGAACTGCTGCTGGAAACCCAGATCAGAAGGCCTTGTTTCTGTCGGCGCATATGCGGCAGCACGGCGCGATTGACGCGTTGCGTGCTTAGCACATTGACGTCATAGAGCTCGGCATATTGTTCCGGCGTGAAGGCTTCCGCCGGTCCGAACACCATATGGCCGGCATTGTGGATCAGCACATCGATCCGCCCTTGCTCGGCGATTACCTTCTTGACGGCCGCGTCGACCGAGTCCTGGGATTGCACGTCGAGTTCGAGCGCACGCAGGTCGAGGTGGTTCTCTTTCGAGAACTTCGCCATCTGCTCTGCGACAGCCGCGTTGCGCGTCGCCGTCTGTCGCATCGATCCGTAGACGACGTGGCCCGCTCTGGCGATCGCCTCGGCGGTGAGGCGGCCAAAGCCGGAGGACGCGCCGGTGATCAGAACGATTTTACTCATGGGATATCTCCTTCGATGTCTTTGACGTGAGGGTGTCTGGAATTCGGCGGGCGGGATCAGATGATCCCGCCATTGGCACGGAGCACCTGGCCGTTGATCCA
>Ga0209006_10001155_pt1 | contig 24078 bp, 20 predicted proteins | sample JacPin_JW_Ref_O2_FD_188567 | JGI IMG/M metagenome (GOLD analysis project Ga0209006, IMG submission 188567) | Forest soil microbial communities from Algoma, Ontario, Canada - Jack Pine, Ontario site 1_JW_Ref_O2 (SPAdes) (version 2) | ecosystem: Environmental > Terrestrial > Soil > Boreal... | reverse complement strand
GTGGCGGCGCGGATGACGGCGTTGAGACCGGGAGCGTCCCCGCCTCCGGTGGCGATGCCAATGCATTTGATGTCAGACATGAATTCGTTGGTGGTCTTTACGTCGTTCGTCTCGTTGTTGATTTTTCGTGAGGCTCAACGGGGGTGCACCACGATGATACCGTTGGGGTAGGTGGGGAGAGCAACGTTACCACTGGGCATGGCAAGAAGGTTGGAAGGAGTCAGAAAGTAAAATCCCCACTTCTCGCAAAAGACGCGAGAAATGGGGCACCCGTCGTCTGGCGAAAGACGCGAGAAATGAGGCCTCCCCGTCGGAGATCAGGCTCGATGTCACGCGGAGTGGCGCTGTTTGAATTCCTCAATTTTGGCCTTGGCTTTTTCTTTTGTGTCGTCCACGGACTGGCTGATCTTCTGTCGGCTCTCGGCAGCCTTTTCGTCGGCGGCTTGCTTGTGCGATTCATGGATCTGCTTGGCGGCGTCCTTGGCATTGCCCCAGGTCTCTTTCGCCGCACCCGTGGCTTGTTTGACTACGCCTTTGTTGGCCAGCTTCTCGCTGCCCACCGTCTCTCCGACGCTTTGCTCCACTTTGCCCACCGCCTGATCGATCTTGCCGGTCACCTGATCTTTATTCATAAGTTCCTCCTGATTTGTATCTAAGTTCGTATCGTTGCGGAATTGTTTTTTGACGCGACCACCTCTAAATCGTAAGCGCCTATCTGGCGTATGCCATCGGGAGAACAGGGGAGAAGCTCCGAATTTGTACCGTAGCTTCGTTTGTGTGCCTGCTCCCGTACTTGAAACAAGTACGCACGAGTCAAGCCCGCTTGCGAGTTTCCGTTGCCTTCTTTCCCGCGGTGCGTGGCTTCATGCGAGCGACCGCGGCGGTGCTTCTCTTCTTCTTGATCGCTGTTTTCTTTCTGCCCTGTGTTTTCTTCTTGGTTGCGGCTCGGAAGGGAGGTACTAATTCCAACTCCGGCTTCGACTGCTTTGCGTTGCGATGGTGGCCGTGCTGCAGCGGCTCGATACGCGCAGCTTCTTTTTCCGTTCGCAGCCGAGTTTCTGCCGTTTTTTGGCGCTCTTCCTCAAGGTATTCCGGAATTGTTTGAGTTGTCATGACAGCCAGTGTGGCAGAACTGGCTCCCTCAAATCTGTGTCATTTTGGCCACTCACTGAGGGCTAAGGCCACAGGGCTCAAACCACTACATCCCACTCGATGCCTGCATGGGCGATCGTTCAGTGATCGAGGTTCGGTCTGCCAATCGAATCGGACGTTCGAATCATTCATCGTCTTTTCATCGTCCGTTAACGTGGCGTTGAGGCGGCCTTCTTACAATTTGGGGCTCTTGGGGCGCACACCTTTAGGAGGTCATGAAAACATGAAGAAACGTCTTTCGATGGTCTTTGCCGCAACTCTCGCGGCGGCAGTTGTACTAGGAGCATTCCCGGTCAAAGTGAATGCGCAGGAACACGACCGAGATCACGATCACGGTTTCCACGGTTTTGTGCCTGGCAGCATCGTTTTGAGCGGTACCGTCTATGTTGGAAATGCCGGCACCGTTACCCCGGGCGAAATATTGCCGCACGGATGTCTGAACACCGGCCCGGTCACAAGCCCTAATCCTGCCACCGTGAATGTGCCTCTCCTGCCCCCCTCTACCGGCACAACGGCCGTGACGGTCAGCTGCGGGTATGCGAGCGATAACGGCGAAGCACCAAATCTCAACGACAACCACAACGTTTGGAACAACGCCAGCAGCGATCCCAATTTTGGCGTCTCCTCGCCGATCGTTCTCTGGAACCTCAGCCCTTTTGGCTTCTTGCTAGGTGAGCTGCAGGTTCCGAGTAACCAGATCGTGACCAGCTTCAGCTCCAAATCCGAGCTCGCCCTGAATCGCTCAGCGGATGGCAGGAGCCTGACTTTCATGGGCTACCGCGGCGGTCCCGGTTGCCCGACCCTCACCCTGGATCCGACGACCAACATCCTCACCCAGGGCACGAACGTGGGTCCGGTCTCGCCGACTGCGCCGAGCCTGATCGATGTTTCGGCCTCCAGTACGCCGGACCTCTGTGACCCGACCAATCCTGCGGTCGCGAGCTTTGCCGGCGCCTCCAATCCGACGGCTTATTACCGCTCCATCGCCGAAGTGGACGCCTGGGGCAACATCTCCTACACCGATGGCGACGCCTACAGCGGCGACAACTCTCGCGCCGTGATCAAAGCGGACAACGCGCTGTATTACACGGTTGGAAACGACAATAACGGGGGGCTGTCAAAGAAGCAGGTGCCGATCACGACGCTCGGCTTCAACCTCTCCCACTCGACGGGCGCCGAACTGTTCGTTCCCGGCGCCGCACCGCTCGTCCCGCCGAACAACAACATGATTTCCTATTTCGTGTTTTCGGGAGACAAGCCCGGTAAGGACACGAATTTCCGCGGTGAGACGATCTTTAACGATACGCTGTACGTCACAAAGGGCAGCGGCAGTAACGGCGTCAATACCGTCTATCAGTTGGGTACTCCGGGCGTTCTACCCACTACAGCCAACGCCCCCGCGGGCGGCCTCGTGAACGAACCTTCGACGATCCTGCCAGGATTCCCCAACACCAGTGCCAGCACAAATAGCCCGGGGGGTGACTATCCTTTTGGGATTTGGTTCGCGAATGCCACTACTTTGTACGTCTGTGATGAGGGCGACCTGATCTACACGCCGAATCAGGTGATCAATGGTCAGGTGAACGTTGCGGACGCCGGTACGCTGGCGACCGCCGGCCTGCAAAAGTGGGTCCTCACCACAACGGCGAGTGGCCCAACCTGGGTGCGCGAATACGTCATCCAAAATGGACTCAACCTGGGCGTGCCCTATCGCGTGCCGAACTATCCCGCATCGATCGAGCCTGCGACCGGCGGATGTCGCAACATAATCGGCGTCGCCTACGATGGCGTCGCGACAATTTATGCCATCACGTCTACGATCAGCCAGAACGGCGACAACGGCGCCGATCCCAACAAACTGGTGGTAGTCACCGATCTCATCGGTGCCACCCAGCCAGCAACGGACGGTTTCCTCGACACGTTCTTCACGGTTCGTTCGGCAGGCGCCGGCGAAGCGTTCCGTGGCGTCGCCCTGGCCCCGGAGGAACACGGCAGATAGAAACTAACGACAGAAACTAACAACAGAAACTAACAACAGAGTTGAACCAACCAAGGCTCCCCGTGCGAACTCAGCCCGGGGAGCCTTGTTCCTTGTTCGCATTAGCCGCCCCTCGCTTGTAAAGCAAACTCCTTTCGAAGTCGGTCACGATGCATGTTGCCGAGGTTCCTTTCGGCGGGCTCAGGGCAGGCTTCGTGGGCTTAGAATGACAGACTTAAGAAATTTGAGAGGGTTCCGGGAGGCTACTGTGATCGCTCGTCTTCTTGCGGTTCTTGTGCTGACAGGTTCGGCGCTGGCGCAGAATGCGCTGGGTCAGAATGTGGTGCACTACACGACTACGGTCGACAACGTGAAATATCTTTTTGCTACGGCGGAGCCGGTGGCGCGGCTGAAGTCGGGGGACATTCTGGATACCAACACGCTCGACTGTTTCGGCAACACGATCCGCAAGCCGGGCGACACCTTGAGCATGGCCACGGGGGACAATCCGCTGGCCGGGCCGTTTTATGTGGAGGGAGCGGAGCCGGGGGATACGCTGGCGGTGAAGATTCTTGACTTGCAGGTGGATGGCGACACCGGGGTGGGCGCGTTTGCGCCGGGATTTGGCGCGATCAACGAAACCAACTACACGCCCATGCTGCATCCGCCGCTGCCGGAGAAGATCTGGTATTACCACATCGATCATGCGGCGAACACGGCCGCATTCAAGGCGCTGGATTCGGATTTTTCGGTGAAGATCCCGATGCATCCATTTTTCGGATGCATTGGCGTGGCTCCGGCCAAGGGCGAGGCGCGCAGCTCGGTGGTGCCGGCGGAGTTTGGCGGGAACATGGATTCTCCGGAAGCGAGCGTGGGCAACACCGTGTATTTTCCGGTGAACGTGAAGGGCGGGCTGCTTTACATCGGAGACGGGCACGCGGCCATGGGCGATGGCGAGATTGCGGGCACGGCGATTGAGGTTCCGTTGAAAGCCCGGCTGCAGCTCAGCGTGATCAAGGGACGCACCATCAGCTGGCCGCAGTTTGAAAATGACGATGCGATTATGACGGTGGGGGCTTATCGGCCGGTGGACGACGCGCTGCGCATTGCCTTCACCGAGCTGGTGTATTGGATTCACAGGGATTATGGATTGTCGGAGCTCGACGCCTATGAGTTGCTCTCGAAGGTCGGGAGAATTCACTTGAACGAGATGGTGGATCCGAATTACGTGGTGGTGGCGTGGGTGGAGAAGAAGTATTTGCCGAAGAAGAAGTGAGGGGAAGTTCAAAAGCCCCACTTCCCGCAAAGGAGGCGAGAAATGGGGCACCCAGCGGATCAATGCCAGCGGATCGCGGATCAATGATTGATAACGCGACATTGCGGGACTTGAGACAATGTGATTGCCGAATGACAGGAGTCCTATAAGAATTTTCGCGGCCGCGGCAGTTCTGCTGACCCTTACTGTCCTATTGCTGTCGCAAGGGAATAAGCAATCAGCATTGAAGGGTATCGTCACCAGCGAGGATGGCGCGGCATTGAGAGCCACCTTTGTTTCGAATGCAGCGTTTCTCCCTTTTTCCAAGAGAATGTTCAAGTCCAAGGCGGTTCCGTTTTCAGTATTAGACTGCGCAAAGATCTGCATCCTCGATTACGTATCGATTAGCCGCGGGTGGTGGCCTTCGCGGGGTTCGAAGGCCGGAGAATTCTGCTGCCTGAGTTGTGGTTGATTGACCTCTGGACTGCTTTCGCGGAGTCGGCAGTGATCGAGTCGCCGGCGCTTCCCGCGACCTCAAAGGCGAAAACAAAATCGTACAGTTTCAGCGGACGCCGTTGGCAATCGTCGATTCGATGGACTTTGTGCTTTGCCCCACGCGAGCGCTTCATTACGTTGGTCATCTTGCCCTTGCCGTCGCGGCGCTTGCAAACTTGCTGCCATGAATACGCCACGGTACTGGTATACAGCCAAGCAGTGGCCTTTTGGTCACAGGCTCGCGCAGACCTGGGAAGGGTGGTTGGTAGATTTAGTCTGGGTCGCCACGTCTCTCGGTATATCTCCATTGTTGCGGAAGGATAGCCAGTATCCGGTGCAGGGCTTAGGGCTCATGTTTGGGCTGATGGCAATATTTATGGCGATACGTTCTTGGAAGGGTGAACCTCGACGCTGGGACGGCTGAAGGGGCTGGCCTATGCGTCTTTCTTGCCGGCGTCATACAAACTGAGGCTGCCCCGGGTTCGAAGGCCCGGGATTTCTGTTGCATAAGTTGTGGCTGGTTGAACTCTGGACTGCTTTCGCGAAGTCGTAGTGATCGAGTCGCCGGTGCTTACCGCGACGTCAAAAGCAGCAACAACAGCATACGGTTTCAGCGGATGGAATCCCCGCCCTCCGAAAACCGCGGAGAGCGGGGCATCCTCAGTCGGGGTTGTCTTTCGCAAGTCTGGAAGAGACTGGGCCGGCCCAGCACCAACGCAGGCTTCCGCGCCCACTGTAATAATCCCTCAGTTTCTACGTCTTCCCTTATGAAAGTAAACTGCGGGACGTGTACTCTGCTGAACTTCGCTATGACAAAAGCACGCATGCTCATTCTGCTGGTTGTTATCGCAAACTGGGTCGTTGCCGTCTTGCACCTGTTCGTTGCGGCAAAGGTTCTCCCGGCTCCAAACAACCACGTTGGTTGGCTGGCCATCACCTTGATAACGTTCGGGCATTTATGCGTCTCCATTGCTGTATGGAAGCTCGGCGAGAAACTCGTCGGGTTGGTTTCGGTGCTTTTCTTTCTGGCCGCGTTAGGTGCAGATCTCTACGAGCACTTCGTTCATGCATCTGCCAACAACGTTTTCATGCTCGCACCCGGCGATTGGACTGTCCGGTTCGACGCAAGTGTCTTTCTTCTTCTTGCTCTGGAGATCCTGGGATGCTTGCTTGGAATTCTGCGGGTCGGCCGCAGGACGACAAGGAACAACAGTCAGCCCCAGCTCGCCAATCACGTTGTGGTTGGTTGAACTCTAGTCTGCTTTCGCCGAGTAGTCGGGGTGATCGGGTCGCCGGCGCTTACGGCGGCGTCAGAAGCAGCAACAAAATCATACGGTTTCAGCGGACGGAGTCCCCGCCCTCCGAAAACCGCGGAGAGCGGGGCATCCTCAGTCGTGTAATTTTTCGCGAGTACTGGGAAAGGCTGGCCAGCCCGCGTTCTAGCGGTGCCCCCCGCCATGCCCACCACCCCGATATCCGGGGAGGGCGTGTTCAGCTTTTGCTTCATGGCCAGCATCGCCTACGTTGCCTCGTCCATCCCGCGCCTCGTTTCCCCGGAAGTGGTTGAAGCGCTCCGCTCCCCGCTCCGGCATCGGTCCAGCGTAACCGTGATGAGGATCATAGCGGTTGTCGACATGGCCGAAAAAGCCGTGAGGGCCGTGAAACCAGGGGCCGGCTCCAAGAAACACCCCGCGAACAAACCAATCGGGCCCATAGTAGCCGTAGGGAGCACAGTCATACGGGGCATAATCGAAATACCCGTAAGGACACACGGGAGCCACGCCGATGTTTACGCCGACTGCAACCTGAGCTCGCGCCACAGGTGTACAGCATAAAAGAGCGGTTGTGAGAGCTGCGAAAGCAAACGCAATGACTTTGAGCATGATTTCTCCTTCATTCGTTCAGAGTTTCAACTTGGACAACTGAGGGCCAGAATAATACCAAGGATCGGTACCGGCAAGTTGGCCTGCACCCTCCGCGTCTTTTATCGCTCCCGTCAGTAGATGGAGTGGTTGGGTTGGGTGCTCTCTATTTTTCCTGCGACTACCGACAACGTGTAGGATGCGCCCGCGGTGCTGGTCCATTTACCCAGGTCGAAAGTTCCGCCGGATTGGACTCGGATCACTTCTACGTTGCCAAAGGTTAGCGGCTCATCTTTTTTGCAAACCTCTGGAGGGTGCGTGGGGCGCAGGAAGTAGGCGCCTTTGCCGGTGCCGACTATTTTGGCTCTTCCGTCGGCTTCAACTAACACTGCCGATTTTTCGTCGATGGCGATTTCGTGGGGTGAGTTCGACCATCCGTCTTGCATGATTCTCGCCAGGAATCCTAGGGAGCGGCCCAGGCGATCGCGCTTGGCGAAGTGGGAGTCGGTGATGAGATTTTCGAGGTGCGGAATCTTCAGGAAATTTCTTATCAGGGTGACGCGGTCGAAATAGGGATTGGGGAGAACGTCGGTGGAGGCGAGATCCTTGTCGTCGGGCTTGTCTTTGAGGCAGGCGTAGACGAATTCGCCTTCGACGGCGAGGCCGGCGCTGGTACCGCCGATGGGCTTGCCTGCGGCGATGCCCGCGTTGATGGCGGTTTCGACGGGAGTGTCCTGCCATCCGCGAATGTAGTTGGACTGGTCGCCGCCGGCGATGAAGACGGCCTCGGCTTGGGAAATGATCGTAGCGACGGCGGGATCGTTCGCGGCTTCACGGTTGGGAATGATCAGCGTGGCCACGGAGTTGAGAGGGCAAAGTTTGTTGACCCAGGGATTGTAATCGTCGTCGCCGGTGGCGCGGAGGATGAGGAAGTCTCCGCCGTTGGCTTTCTGGCAGAGCCAGCGGAAAGCTTCGTCGAGGTCGGTGCCCCCGCCCATCATGGCAGTGCCGGGAGTGGCTTTGGTTTGGATGTCGGCGGGGTTGCCGATGCGGAAGTATTGGAAGGGGGCGGCGTGGGCGGTGGTGGCCAGGAGCAGAAGTGCGATGTGGAGGAGGCGCATGGGTGCAGGGACACTATACATAAGTGCGAGAGTCGTGGTGAAAACGCGGTTGGGGGTTACGACGCTTTCCATTTACGTTGGATGATTCGCTCGCGAGATTTGTCATCCCGAGCAAAGCGAGGGAACCCTACCCTCACCGGGAACCGGTGGTGGCTATCAGGGTCCCTCGCTTCGCTTGGGCATGACAGAGTTAGTTGCGCCGTGAAGCTCTCGTGACGCCACACTACGTTCCCACAATCTCACGCAGGGCAGTTAGCAGGCGGTCGACTTCTTCCGGCGTGTTGTAGTGGACCAGGCCGATGCGGAGGAAGCCGCCGGATTTTTCAACGTCTAATTGTTCGGTGAGGTTCAGGGCGTAGTAGTTGCCGTCCCAGGTGAAGAAGCCGCGGTTGCCGAGATGGGTGGCGAGTTCGAGAGGCGTGCGATTTTCGATGCGGATGGCCAGCGTGGCGCAGCGTTCCTCGAAGCGCGCGGGGTCGGTAATGCCGTAGATCTTGAGGTGCGGAATTTCTTTCAGGCCGGTCATCATTCTTTTTAGTAATCCATGTTCGTGTTCGCGGATGGCTCGGTAGCCAGCGACGATGGCCACGCGGCGTTCACTGGTTACCCCACGAGTGTCGGCAGCATCGGCAGCATCGTTCCCGGCCTTCGAAAGGCGCCAAGAGCCTGCCCTCGTAGTATTCGTTGTCCCATTCTTTAACCCATCTGTTGAACCGCGGCCGAGGTCGGCTAGATAATCCACGCAGGCGGTGATTCCGGCGATGCATTCGTGATTGAGCGTGCCCCATTCCCAGCAGTTGGGAATCGCATTGGTGTTGGGACGGACTTTGTAGGGGCGCAGGCGCTCGAGGTGCTCGCGCTTGCCGAAGAGTACGCCCATGTGCGGTCCGAAGAATTTGTAGGTGGAGCACACCAGGAAATCGCAATCGAGCTCGGCCACGTCGATGAGTCCGTGCGGGCTGTAGTGGACGGCGTCGATGTAGGCGAGGGCTCCGGCGGCGTGAGCGAGGCGGACGATTTCTTTCACGGGATTAATCGTACCGACGGCGTTGGAGGCGTATCCGGCGGCGACCAGCTTCGTCTTCGAATTTATTTTCGCGGCGAGGTCGGCCATGTCGAGCGTGCAGTCTTCTTCGTGGATCTCGGCCCAGCGGACGGCGATTCCCCTATCTTCGGCCACTTGCAGCCACGGGGAGACGTTGGCGTCGTGATCGAGGCGGGTAACCAGGATTTCGTCTCCGGGCTTTAGATTGCGGCCAATCGCGCGGCTCATGGCGTAGGTGAGCGTGGTCATGTTGGGGCCGAAGACGACTTCGTCGGCGGCGCAGTGCAGGAAGTCAGCCATGGCGGCGCGGGCTTCGGCGATCATGACGTCGGTGTGGCGACTGGTGGAGTAGGCTCCGCCGGTGTTGGCGTTGTTGCGGCGCAGGTAGTTGGAGATGGCGTCAATCACGCGCTGCGGCACTTGCGTCCCGCCGGGGCCGTCGAGGAACGTGGCAGGATGGGAGTTGACGGATTGGGCGAGGGAGGGGAATTGGGCGCGGACGTAGGTTAGGTCGAGGGCGGGAGCAAGGGTCTGTTCCGTGATTGACATGGTTTCAGTTTAGTTCTATTCCAGGGTTTTGCGAGACGAAGGGTTTCGGACCTGATTCACGACGGGGCGAGGATCGGCCTCGAAGTCTACGGTTTCCAAATTCAAGGAGCTGATGTTCTCACCGTAGCCGAACCCTTCGAGGCAGCTAGCATAGCCTTCTTTCAGCCAAAGGATAAAACCCATTCCGTGCTTCAATCCATCAATCTCAGCCACGGGACCGTCCTTCCGTTGCGGGCCTCTGACCGCTGCACTCGATCCATGGTCCACGCTGAAACCAATGTAGAAGCCGTGCCCATTGTTCTCACGACTAATCATGGTCGCGGTCGAAAGTTGGGCTTCAAGTGCAGGTCGGTCCTGAGGGTACAGACCGCAGATTGCGGCGATCACGGCCTGTTCAAGCGGAGTGAATGTGGATTCCCTCGGCAAGATTATTGAATGATAGGCCAGAAATTCGCGTGGCTGTCTGGGATCACCAGGTCCCTCCACTCCGCTTACATCCCCCTGGGAAAGAAAGCTCCGGTCGGGAGGACAGTGCAGGACAGCGTACGGCAACTGCAAAGACCCCTATGCCGCCAACGGACTGGCCGAACGATGCTGATCAACTTTGTACGGCCCTTACGAAATCCGCGAGCAGGCCGTAGGCCGTCGCGTAGAGGCCGGGATTTTCTTCGGTGACCGCCAAGCCCGGGAAAATGTCGGTTTCGAAATAGATGTAGGACGAGGTGCCGGCGATCTTCGCCATCGGAGTGCTGCTCAATACTTTCTCCGGCTTCACGCTGGCTTTTACTTTCGCCTGCGCACCTTCTCCTTCCCGCTTCGCGCGGCATACTAGCTTGTAGGGCCAGCCGTCTCGGCGGGCGTTGCGCACGCCTTCGGGAGTCAGGTCGCGAATGCCTTCGCGCTCGATTTCTTCCAGGCGGATTGGCAGGCCCATCAGAACCGTGATCAGCGCGGCGGTTTTTACGGCGGCGTCCCAGCCGTCGATGTCGTGGGTGGCGTCGGTTTCGGCGATGCCGAGGTCCTGCGCCTTTTTCAGCGCGGCGTCGAGGGTGAGGCCGGTTTCCATCTCGCTCAGGATTACGTTGGTGGTGGAATTCAGGATGCCGTGGAAGCCTTGTAGGTGAATGGTGGGCAGTTGATCGAACAAAGAAAAAATCGGGACGCCGTCCATCACGGTGGATTCGAAGAGGAAGCGTTTGCCGAGGGCTCTCGCGAGGTCGCGGAGTTCGCGATACGCGTGGACGATGGGGCCTTTGTTGGCGGTGATGGCGTGGGCTCCGTGAGCGAGAGCGGCGCGGATGTGGTCGACGGCTGGCTGGCCGGTTTCGACGTTGAGGGATGTGGCTTCGAAGAGAACGTCGGCGTGGGCGGCGCTGAGCCAGTCGTGGAGGTTGGTGGGATTCTGAGAAGATTCCCGGCCGTCAGCGGGCAACAGTGCCCGCTCCAGACAACCTTCCGGATCCAGACCCTTCGGGTCGGCGATCCAGCCTAGGCGGCGAGACGCGATTCCGGTGATGCGATACGAGATTCCGTGACGATCGCGCAATTCTTGCGCGCGCTCTTCGAGCAAGCGGGCTAGTGTGCGGTTTACGTTGCCGAAGCCGAGGAAGCAGAGGTTCTGGGTCGGAATGGGGATTCCTCTTGCGGTCGTCATTTCGTAGAGACCTTGCTTGCAACGTCTCTGTCGGAAGCGTCGCGACCGTTCGGATTCACCGTGCTGCTGGCAGAGACGTAGCAAACTACGTCTCTACGGTTCGATACTGACCGGTTATCCCATCACCGTGGTGTGCTCGGGCGTGATTTTGTAGAGCACGCGAACTTCGCCGGGCTGGGCGTAGGGATATTTGTCGACGCCTAGATATTTTTTAGCCAGCTTGTCGATCTGGGCGGCGGCTCCGTCTTCGGTGATCTCGACTACACGGCCGCGGATTTCCATGAAGCGGTAGGGATTGTCGGGATCGATCAGGGCCAGCGAAACGCGTGGGTCGCGGCGCACGTTGCGATCTTTCTGGCGTCCCTTGGCGGAGTTGAACAGGACGTGCTCGCCGTCGAAGTCCACCCACACGGGAGTGACTTGCGGGCGCCCGTCGGGCATGAGGGTGCCGAGGCTGGCGAAGGCGCGTTTGGAAAATAAGTCGCGATATTTTTCCGGGATCACTGCGGACATATAGACCCTCCAGAGGTTGAACTCGAGCAATTATAGTAGACTTCAAAATTCTTTAGCGGAGGAATGGGACGGCATGATGAATCAACGAGGTGAGAACAGGAAATTTCTGCGGCGGCTTTTGATGCCGGCCGCGATCAGGGTTTTGCTGGCGATGGTGCTCGCGCTGGTGCCGGCCGCAGCTGCGGCGGGGCAGAGCGGGGAAAAATATCCGCCGACGATTGTGTTTATGACGGATTTTGGCGTGGTGGACGATTCGGTGGCGCTGTGCCGCGGCGTGATGTATTCGATTATGCCGGAGGTGCGGATCGTCGACTTGACCCACCAGGTCACGCCGTTCTCGATTGCCGATGGAGCGCGTTTCCTGTTTGGAACCACGCCATATTTTCCGGCGGGCACGGTGTTTGTGGTGGTGATCGACCCCGGCGTAGGGAGCGCGCGCAAGGCGATTGTAGCGAAGTCGCAGCGCGGGCAATATTTCGTGCTGCCGGATAACGGGCTGCTGACGCTGGTCGAACGTCGCGACGGGATCGCGGGGGTGCACGAAATTACGAATCCGGAGTGGATGATCGGGGCGAAGCTGTCGTCGACGTTCCATGGGCGTGATATTTTTTCTCCCGCGGGCGCGCATGTGGCCCGGGGCGACGACTGGACGCAGGCCGGGCCGGAGATTCCGGTGAAGGATTTGGTGCGCCTCGATTTGAAGGCGGCGAAGTTTGAGGGCGGCAGTCTGGTTGGAGAGGTGATTGCGACGGACGGTCCGTTTGGGAATCTGGTGACGAATGTCAGCGCCGAGGATTTTCTGAAGCTGGGGTACGAGCGCGGGCAGGAAGTGCCGGTGAAGGTTGGCGGCAAAATGATGAAGATCAAGTTTGTACGCACGTTCAGCGACGTGGGGCTGAAGGAGCCATTGCTGTATATCGATTCGCGGGGGCGGCTGAGTCTGGCGGTGAACCAGAGCAGCTTTGCGGCGGTTTATAAGATCGAGCCGCCGATGGCGCTGGTGATTGGGGCGAAGGGAAAGTGAGGCTCATCCGGGCTCTATATTCTTCTCACGTATTGCGTGGCGACTGAACCGAGTCAACAAATATGACCGCACAGCGGACAGTCGCCGCTTCCTTCCGGATAGAGATAACATCCGCAGCCCTTCGGACAGAGTACAGGTTTGCCGGCGGGCTGATATGGGTTGTAGCCCTTCCTAAGGTAGTCAATTGCCCTGGCCTCCTCAAAGGTGGCTGCCTCGATTAGGTAACGCAATCTGGCGTCGGCCGGAACCAGTCCTCGCGAGCGTAAGTGTCCTCGATATTCTTGGCGAGGGCGAGAGTACTGTCGCCGTCTTTCACCCACGATTCCTATACTTTCTTCATGCAACATCTCCAGTTGCAAACGCGGCGCTCAAGTGTTTGTTAGCCTGCAACGTCTTCAGCTACACGCGGGAGTACGGCGCGGAGCAGTGCCTCGAATGTGGTTTTCACTCGCTCGCCGGTCTCCATGACCTCGGCGTGCGAGAGTGGTTGGTCGAGAATTCCGGCGGCCATGTTGGTGACGCAGGAAATTGCGAGCACTTTGATTCCCATGTGGCGGGCGGCAATCACTTCCGCCACGGTTGACATGCCGACCAGGTCGGCGCCGATGCGGCGCAAATATTCAATCTCTGCGGGAGTCTCGTAGCTGGGGCCGAGCAGTCCGGCGTAGACGCCTTCGTGCAGCGTCAGGCCATGCTTCGCGAATTCTGTGTGCGCGAATTCGCGATAGTCCTTTGCATAGGCGTGCGTCATGTCGGGAAAGCGCACCCCGAAGCGGTCGTCGTTGGGGCCGACCAGGGGATTCTCTCCCTGTAGATTGATGTGATCGCGAATCAGGACCAGCGCGCCTTGCGAGTAGCTGAGATTGATTCCTCCGGCGGCGTTGGTGAGGATTACGGCGCGGATGCCCATGCGTCCGAAAACACGGACGGGGAACGTGACTTGCTGCGCGGAATAGCCTTCGTAGAGATGGACGCGTCCCTGCATGGCGGCGACGGGGACGTTGCCGGCATTGCCGATGACCATTTGACCGGCATGGCCGATGGCAGTGGACTCGGGGAAGGCAGGAATTTCCGCGTAGGGAACACGAGTCGAGTCGGTGAGCGAATCGGCAAAACCGCCGAGGCCGGAGCCGAGGACGAGCGCGATGCGCGGACGCAGAGGCGTGCGGGTCAGGACGAGTTGCGCGGCGGATTCGGCGTGGGTGAACGGATCGGTCATTTCGGATTACAAATCGCCGTCGGCCAGGTAACGGCCGTAGCCGTTGTGTTCCAGCCAATCATACAGAAATGTCTGGTAGAGATAAGACGCCACGATCTCCTCGCCGAGTTCGTGGGTCTCGGTGCAGATGAAGGGCAGGCGCAGTCCCGCGAGCACGGCGATCAGCGATTGCGTGATGCGGTTTGGATTCGCGCTGCGGTAGGGATATTCGGTTTTGATTTCGCTGAGAGGCGCGGTGACGACCAGTAGGCTGTGCGGCAGACGGCTCATGCGGCGCAGGCGGTTGATGAAGACGCTGCGGTTGGTGGTGAACGATTGAATCAAGTCGGCAAGGTCTTTGCGCTCGACCACGCAGGAGTTCTCCATCCCCTCGACCGAATAATCTCCCAGCGGCAGGGCGCGGTGCTCGATGCGGGCGAACCATCCTTTGAAGCGGCGGAAGGAAAGCGGATTCTGCTCGCGGGTGTCGACGATGGCAACGGGTAAGGGCGTCCGCAGCTGCGTTCCGCCACGATCGGCAATCACCGGCAGCGCGGGATGCGGAACTGGCGCGGCCTGCATGGACCACGCGAGCGGCGACGGGATCAGTGTACGTTTGCGGGGCATTCCGTTCTCGATGCTTTCGTTGGTGGGTACGGATTTGGAATTTCTGTTGAGCGCAGATCCCTACTTCTCGCAAAAGACGCGAGAAATGGGGCACCCGCATGAGAAGCAGGTTGTCTAGTACTTGCTTTCAAATTCATTGAACTGGTCTTCGAGTTCCCATTGTTCGCGGGCTTTCTCGTTGTGACCGAGGAATTGTCGACAGGAATCCCTCAGATTCTCGCCGCCCAATGGACTTCCTGCACATACCGTCGCCACGTGGAATGCCGGCTTGGTGGCAGACCACAGGCCTTCGCCCGGCAGGAAGCAGTGCTCCAGACTCTGGCGAGCCATGCGCTTCAAATCCTCATACGAAAGCCTATAGGTCTCAACCGCGCGCAAATATTCGTGCGTCATGTCAGAGCGGGAGACGCCTTCGTCGTCGCTCGCGAGGGCAACGGGCACGCCATATTTCATATAGATCGGCAGAGGGTGGTCGTCGCCACTCACGCCGAGAATCAGATCGTTCGATGTGAGGCTGATTTCGACCAGCACGTTGCGTTCGGCCAGCTCTTTCAGCAGGCTGATGGGATGGTTTTCGTCCATTACGGAAACACCGTGGCCGATGCGCTCCGCGTGGCCTTGCTCCACGGAAGAACGAATATGGAAGGCGAGATCTTCAGGTTCTACCAATCCCATGGCCAACTCGCCGGCGTGAAGGGCGATGTGAACTTTGGGATAAACGCCGTGCAGGTAATCGAGCATCGCCATATGCTCTTTGAAATCGTGAATCGGCACATACCAGTCTTCGGGCATCACAAGGTTGAGGCCGACGAAATGCGGATCGGAAATGGCTAGCTCGAAGCCCAGGACCATTTGTGCGAACACGCTCTCGCGCGGCAGGCCGCGCAGCACTTGATAAAGATAACGGACGGTGACGTTACATGCCGGCTGGCCTTCTGGGGTTCCACATTTCAGTTCGGTTCGAGCGCGGGCGTCGTCCTCGGCGACTTTTTTGCTAGTACTGGCGACGATGTCGTTCAGTCCAGCGTCGAGCAACTTCTTGCGGAAAGCCGCGTAATCGGAGTCGTAGCCGACTTTTGCGCCGAGTTGTGCGGATACGAGGCCGTCGGCAGTGTGCATGAATTCCACATACTGCAGACGGTCGCGCCCGGCGCGGCTCATCACTGTGGCCACGGCTTCGGCGGCGTGCAGATGCGAAGCCAGGCCGAACTTGTCGAAGGTGGCGAAGAAGTGGTCGTGGCCGGATTCGTCGCCGGGCTTCCAGTTGCGCATCGACCAGGCGTCGATGATCTGGTTGTAAAGCACGTGGTCGCCATAGGAGCAGCGGGCTGCGGGCTTGTTCGTATATTTTTCGCAAGAGTCGTCGCAGGGTGGAGCCAGCAGTCGCGAAGAAGTGCGGTCGACACAGAGATTGTCGGAGACGGCGAAGTCGATGAGATCCTCGGCGTAGATGGCGCCGTCGAGATGGTTGTGCAGGTCGCCGCCCTTGGGCATTTCGCGCAGGAAGGCCAGCAGCAATGGCGGCTGTTTACGGATGGAGTCGAAGTAGCGGGCCGTTTTCTGCTCGGCGGTTTGCGCCGCGGCGAAAGCGGAGAGAAGGATGAGCAGGGAGGGCAGACAAAAGAGACGAAGAGCGCGGCGGGTGATCGAGTGCAAGAGGCAGCCTCCGGAAGCTGGAAATGCATTGTAGTTCGGAAGGGACGCGGCGGGAAAGCTGGACTGTTTCTTAAAGGCAATTCACCACGGAGTCACTGAGGCGCAGGCACACCGCGAAAGAAGATCGGAATCCCGCCCTCCGGCAGAAACCCGCGGACCTGATGGATGCAAAGAAGCTTGATGGAGCGAAGTTCGATGCGGCGCGAAGGACCTCCGGCGCCGGACTGTAGTGCATTTGGTGCCATCGAAGGGACTCGAACCCCCACACCCTTGCGAGTACATGGACCTGAACCATGCGCGTCTGCCAATTCCGCCACGATGGCAAGTGACCCTACATAGCAGCGGCGACCAACGGTCGCCGTGTCAGGAAGACCTACCCGTCTATTTTACAGACACCCCGCAGCCTGTCAAACCAGCGATGGAACTAACCAGTCCCTCAGTTTGCGCGATGCCGATGTGGGGACAGGCGCCCCGGCTGTCCAGTCGAACGGAGCTCGACGACTTTTTGCGCCCGCGTCGAACTTCTCGAAGTAGCATCAACCGAACGCGAGAGCCCTGAGCCCTGACCTCCTACCCCAGCTTCGCTGTCATCGAAATCTTCGCGTTCAGCACCTTCGACACCGGACATCCCTTCTCCGCCGCTTCCGCGTATTTCTGGAAAGTCGCCGCATCCGCTCCCGGAACTTTTCCCACCACGTCAATGTGGCTCGCCGTAATCGTCCATCCCGAATCCAGCTTCTCCATCGTCAGCGTCACATTCGTGCTGATGCTCTCCGGTATCAGGTTGGCCCCGCCCAGCTGCACCGACAGCGCCATCGAAAAACACGCCGCATGCGCCGCCGCAATCAACTCCTCAGGATTGGTCCCCGGCCCATTCTCAAATCGCGATGTAAACGAATATTGTGAATTGTTCAACACTCCACCCGGCGCCGAAATCGTCCCTTTTCCGTCTTTGAGTCCGCCCTTCCAAACCGCGCTAGCCTTGCGTTCCATGATCGTCTCCTGTCTATGAGTTCGGTGAATTGTTCTTCGGACAAACTAATTCTAAACGGAAGTCCGCAGAAGTGTCAGGTGGGTGGCAGTTTTGCGAAAGGGAATCAGCCTTTGAATCGACGGTGAGGACCGCCGGGATCCCCGCAAAGAGCCCACACCGAAGACAAGAAGAAATGCTTTTCTCCGTGTCTCTGTGCCTGCATGGTGAATAAGGTTCCCGTCGGCAGCCGCCTCAGTAAAAATCCGAGCAACTCAAATAAAAGCCGCACCGCGGACAGCTCATCTTGCACCGGTTCTCCTGCAGCCGCGCCGAGCAATTCGGACAATAACTCGTCGCGTTCGCCGCAGCCGGACCCAGCCGCACGCTGCTCTCAACCTGCGCCGCATTCTCACTTCGCGCCGCGTCTGCCCTTTGTTCGCACATGTCCGCCGACGCTAATTCCTCCGCTCGCCCCGGACAAGTGCAAATTCCGGTTCCGCAGACTGCGCTGCTCCAGCCGCGCAGACCTATCCGCGCCGATCCATCCCCGCGGCTCATCGGCAAAATAAATAAAATTGGGAAGCTTTTTCAGGAAGAAATCAGGAAGCCTTCGCCATCGCCGGTATGTTGCTGTTCCAGCAGTCAGCGATAATCATCCACGCACCCAGCCGCCGCCACACTTTCACGTATTTTCCGCGATCTGCAATCGTGGTTCCGTCAGCCTGCCGCACCGCCACCGTGTAGCGCCCTATTTCCATCGCCATATCGCCGGAATATTCCACTCGCAGCGTCTCTTCGCGCAGGTTCTCGTACCCAGCATCGCTCATCTGCCGCGCCAGCCGCTCCACCGCCTTGGGACCGTAGGCCGGTTCCTGCTGCGGCGCCATGATCACGCCCTGGGGCGCAAACAACGCGCCGATCTGGTCAAAATTTCCAGTGTTGAACGAAGTGACGTAGTCCTGCGTCAATCCGCGGATCAGAGACTCCACGTCCATGAACGGGCGCGGGTCCGCGAGGGAGCCCGAATACGGCCGGTACATCTACTACCTCCTGGGAGAGGGCAATCGGCTAACCCGTGCCCGCCAGGCACCGGTCAGCGAAAAAAACGCTCGCACATTCTAGCGCAAATCAAACGCCAGGAATGTGAAAATTCTTCCTCAGCGCGTCGCCCCATTTCGCCGGGCGGCGCACCTCCAAAGCATCATCTTTCAAAGATCATCTTTCAAAAACTATCTCTCGAAGATCGACGACCGGCTGGGTGCGGGCGCCCGCATCCGGCCGGAAATCAGCACCGCCATCGGAGGCTTCGGCGCTGTCACCGGCCCTGTCCCGCGCTCCTGCAGTTGCCGTTTCACTCGTTCAATGAGCACGACCAGCTTCTTCGATTCATGATCGCGCTCTGCCTGTTTGCACATCTTCTGGAAATCCTGGGGTGCATGTGCTGCCCGTTGGGTCATTCGGGGGTCCTTAGTCTCAAGAGTTTTGACGAAAATCTCAGGAAAAATGTTGCCGGGGAAATCTGAGCTGACTATCCACTGACGGTCGACGGAAAATCCTGATCCCGAACTCCAGTCTTCGAGGACCTCGATTGCGTCCCATAGCCTACCCCATCCCCCAAAAAATTGCGAGTCCTATTCCCGCCCTAATTTTGCTCAACTGTGAAAGTGTGGGAGCGGGCTAACCCTCGCCTGCGCTCGGCGGCAGGCTCGCCCGCTCTCCCGGCGGAAAACTCCCGCATTCTGCGGAAAAACCAAAACCCGACGCAGATGTGTCACAATGATCAAGTCACAATAACGAAGCCATGAAGAAACAAGCCTCCGACCAGCAATTCCACGATCGCCGCCACCAAGAGCGCAAACGCGCCGAAGCTGCAAACGCAAAAAAGCCCCCGCAGAAAAAGTCCCCGCCCGCCGTCGGTGCAGTTCCCGCTCCTTCCGACAACCCAAAAGTCTGACGTGCGTCCTCGCGCTCAGGCCGCGGCGTGCAACTTCAGCTCCAGCACGGGGATCAAGTCGACTCACTCGGCGGTACTTGTTACAGTTTGAGTCGCTGAAAAAAATCGACGAGAGCAAGACCCAGCAGGCCGAAGCCTACGATGCCAAATACCGGACGAAGTCGTAACGGCACTGGCCAATAACGATGAGTTCGCGCCTTCCTCATCTTGCCCGTTACTGCGCTCTCCATAAGCGAGACGCCAAGGACTAAGCCGATAATCTCTAGCCATAGCCTGTCAGCCATAATCGCCCATGCCACAGGCGGGATGCTGGCGCTATGGCGGGTGGATTCCAAACTGTAACAGTACCCACTCGGCGAAAGATCACCCTGCCGGCATCAACGGTGGGGCAAACCTGCCCGCTTGGAATTCTGCCGATCAGGCTTCAAATCAAACCGCCCACCGAAAATGAGGGCGAGGCATGGCCATCTCGGCCATGCCCCTTTTCCCGATTGCCGGCTACTGTTTCGGTTTCGATTTGGCCCTGGCCGCGGGTTCTCGTGCCGCCGGCAGCGCGGTGAGCGACCCTTGCTGCTCGAGCGATCCCAGGAACACACTGTCGTCGTGTACCTCTTCGTCCAGCCAGATCAGCTGCCCGCCATCCGCCTGATAGATGACTGTGGTGAAATTCACCGGGTCAGCGGCAACGGTTATGCCGAGCTTCAAGGTGTAGCGCCCCGCGTTGACCGGATCCGGCGATGCGGTTCCCGAGAACGTCGCGGTGTCCGTCCCGTCTTGTCGGGTGGCGTTGAAGATGACGAAAGGATCGCTGAGCAGGCCGGTGCCTCCGGTCAAGACGCCACTGTTAACCTGTCCCTGCCCAACAAAGTCGAATTCCCAACCAAGGGTTGCCAAGCGAGGGTTGTTGTAATCCTGCACTCCAAAAGCATAGGAGCCTGCAAAGCTGGCGGTTGAAGTGTCCGTTTGCGGAATCACGACCCCTGTGCCGTTGAGCCCGGAGGTGGGAGTCGCCCCGTCCAGGTCTGCCACCAGAGCGCCTCCCAATCCGCTGCCCGTGTTATTGGGATCGTTCAGGTTCAGAAGTGGGTCCGTCATATAAATTCCCAGGACGCTGACGTCTCCCAAGTCTCCTGCCGCGATCGTCAGGCTGCCGTATCCGTTGCTGGCAACGGCGTAGTTGCCCGCGATCGAGGCAGCCTCCACGATCGTGTCATTGTCGTATTCGTCGTCGTCCGCGATACCATTGAATGTGCCGCTGTTCGGGTTCGTCGTAAACATGCCTGCCGCAGCATAGAGATTTCCGAACGAGTTGCTCTCGACGCCGAATACCGCCTTCCCCAGCGATCCGTTGCTGAAACTGCCCGCCCCTTGGCCGAACGCCGAGCCCACGCCCGAATCGGTATCGTCCACATCGATGATCCGAATCGCCTCGGGACCAACAGCGTAATAGTTGAGCAAGATCCCTAGAGCTGCGCTGCTGATCGTGCCCCTCCCGAAAGCGTCGGGCCCATTGATCGTTCCGCTGAAAGCCGTTCCCAGGGTCGGCGTCGTCGGAGCTCCAGCGTCATCGACGTCGAAAGTACCCGCCAAAGCTGTGCCGCCATTTGAAATCGAGAATACGCCTCCGAAAACAATCGACTCCAGACTGGGATCGACTCCAGAAAGCGTGAAGGCATAGTTGCCGTCGTTGAGCGCGCTCGACAGTGTCTGCAGGTCCATGCTTCCGCTGGATGTTGCTGATCCATCAAACTGAACGATGAGCGCGTGGTTCGAGTTCACAAACTGGACCGCGAAGGTTTCAACGCCGCTCACACCCAAACTGGTGTTGCTCGTGGTGAGCGTCAGTGTTCCCTGGCCGGTCGTAGGATCCACCAACAGCGCGGCTGTTCCCGGCAAGATCGTGTCGGGGGAAGGTTCCGGCGACGTGAGTCCATCGCCATCGTTATAGTCCTGTTCGCCGCCCAGGACGTTGCCATTGCCATCCATCGCCACCGACCCTGCCAGAGCGTAAAACCCCGGGCCATTGATGGATTCGAGCCCGCTCAAATAGAACGCAAAGTTGAGCGCTGTATTGGTCAGAATGAAGTTAGCCGGCTCCGCCCCAGATGCAACCGTAGCCGTTACGGTATAAGTTCCGACCGATCCGTTGGCTGTGAACGCCGCCGAGGTGGCCACGCCGCTCGCGTTGGTACTGGCGGTATTCACTCCCCCTGCAAATGTGCCGCCCGCTCCAGTTGCTGGAACCTCGAACGTCACCAGCGCGCCACTCACCGGGTTCTGGTTGCCGTCCACCACCGTCGCCACCAGCGGCGCCGCGAAATTCGCGTTGACCGCCGCGCTTTGCGGCGTTCCGCTCGTCGCCGTGATCGAAACCAGCGCTCCGGTTACGTTTATCAGTTCGAAGTTGGCCGGCGTCAGTCCGGTGATGGTAGCCGTCACCGCAAAGGCGCCAGCGGTCGCATCCGCCGTGAACGTCGACGACGTGGCCTGACCATTTACGCCGGTGGCATCGGTTTCCGTATTCGTCGCGTTCGACGCGAATGTGCCGCCCGCTCCCGTCGCCGGTGCCGTGAACGTGACGGACGCGCCGCTCACCGGGTTCTGGTTAATGTCCACCACCGTCGCCACCAGCGGCGCACCGAACGCCGTGCTGATCACTGCGTCTTGCAACGATCCGCTCGTCGCCGTGATCGACGCCGCAGGCCCCGAGGTGTTCGTCAGGTTGAAAGTGGTGGTGGCCGTCACTCCTGCAACGCTGGCCGTCACCACGTTGGCTCCGATCGTTCCATTTGCGGTGAACACCGACGACGTGGCCACGCCGCTGGCGTTGGTCGTATCCGTCTCCGTATTCGTGGCGGTCGTCGCGAATGTGCCGCTCGCTCCCGTCGTCGGAGCCGTGAAGGTCACGAACGCGCCGTTCACCGGCTTCCCGCCCATCGCTACCGTCGCCACCAGCGGCGCTCCAAACGGCGTGTTGAGCGCCGCGCTTTGTGACGTTCCGCTCGTCGCCGCGATCGTTTCAGCCGGAGCATTGAAGTTCGAGCTGTTGCAGCTCGTCAAGAAACCCAAGCACAGGAAAATTAAGCCGAGGATGCCAGCGTAAGCTTGGCGGCTCATAGCGACTCCCCTTTCCCGCCCACCCTCTGGCGGGCGCGCTGACGTGCCTGCGGCGACACGGGAAACCCGTGCTTGCTGCGGATGGTATAGATCTCGCCACCCACTTTCAGGGTGCGGACCAGGAAGAAGGTCTTGTTCTTAATCGTTTTCAGGATGCCGGTGGCCTCAATCTGCTGCCCCGCGGCGACGGAGGCTGCGCCCGCGCCCTGCAAGCCGAACCTTCCCAAACTTGCGTCCACCGGACCGGAGGGCGTCGCGAGCAGCAGGTGCGACCCCACAATCATTCCTGGAGCGGCTTTCATAAGTACGCTCGACACCGTTCCAGTGAGAGTGACTTCCTCAGCGACGCCGTAGCTGAGTGGCGTTGCCGCACCGCTCGCGGCTGCCGTTGTCTGCGCCTGAATTGGACACAGGAATGCGATGAGTAAAAGCACGACCACTGTGCATAGCCCAGTCCGCAGCGGTTTCATCGTTTGCCTCCGAGTTGATCTTGTTCGGAATTGCTATTCGGAATCTCTGCCTCGCACGACATACGACTCGGCACCCTATCGCTCTTGAGAGTGGAGGATGGCGATCCGCTACTACGTGGGTCCCAAGTGTCGCCGCCCAGTCTACTACCTGTTTCGCGGGAAGCGAATTCCAAGTGCGTAACCTAACTGCCGGTCATATGCCGGACGGTAGACGCTGGATCGTTGGAGATGACCGCAATTCAAGGTTAATTTTTCAGACCGGCTGCTTTCCCTCAGCGAACGAATCTGAATAGCGCGGAAGCAGAAGGTTTGTCGCGGCTGCCACGGCTAGCGCGGCTGCGAGAAGAATCAGCAAAGAGGCATAGGAACCGGTCGCGTCGAATGCGCGCCCCAGTATCACTGGCCCAATGGCTCCCGCAGCGGCATAGAACGTCCAGGTGAGACCGTAAAGAGTGGAAAAAGCGCGCAGCCCAAAGTATCGCGTCAGCAGGTAGGGTGTGGTGGCTGCCTCGCCTCCGGCCCCGACGCCAATGAGCGCAGCGGCGATGCAGCCCGTGGGAAAACTACTCGCCCGAGCCAGGAGAAAAATGCCCAGTGCCGTAATAAGGTTTATTGCGAGCGCAACGCGAGGCCCGAAAAATCGGTCCAGCAGCCATCCCACCACAATCCTTCCCAGCAGGCTTGATCCGCCGAGTATGGATGCACACAGAGCCGCACTTCCGGCCGTGAGGCCTCGATCGGTCAGCAACGCGGATAAGTGAGTGATTGCCCCGTTCATGCTGATGGAACTCACGAAAAGAATGGCAGTGACAATCCAGAAGGCAGACGAGCGCAGGCCTTGCTGCCACGTCATTCCCGAATGGGCAACCGGAGCGGACTTGAGACCGGTTGCCCCGCGCTCGCGGATGTAGCGCCAACTGAGGGGCAACCCGAGTAACAATGCCAGACCGCCCAGCGAAGCGTATGCGGCACGCCAGCCAGATCGGCTGATGATGGCTTGTGCGACGACGGGCAAGATCATGGCGCCCAATCCCGCTCCAACCATCACCAAGGCCAACGCCATTCCCAAACGCCGTTGAAACCACGTGGAAATCGATCGCGAGAAGGCCAGATGCGCTGCCCCGTTCCCAACCACTCCCAGCACGAAGCAAGTCACATAAAACTGCCACAATCCGGAGCGCAACAGTGACAATGAGGCAATGGCGAAGCCATACACCGTCATGCAAATAAGAATGATACGGCGGGGGCCAAAGCGATCGATCCACCGGCCCAGTAACGGCGAGATGATGCCCAGCGTGACGGCGGCGATAGCGAAGCCGCTTGAGACGGCTTCGCGACTCCAGCCAAATTCCGCTGCCAGCGGTTTCACAAAAACGGAAAATGTATAGACGAATAGCGAGCCGAATCCCGCCATCACCCCGAGCCACGCCGCCAA
>Ga0209006_10001154_pt1 | contig 24087 bp, 25 predicted proteins | sample JacPin_JW_Ref_O2_FD_188567 | JGI IMG/M metagenome (GOLD analysis project Ga0209006, IMG submission 188567) | Forest soil microbial communities from Algoma, Ontario, Canada - Jack Pine, Ontario site 1_JW_Ref_O2 (SPAdes) (version 2) | ecosystem: Environmental > Terrestrial > Soil > Boreal... | reverse complement strand
AGTGATCGATCATTTACCACTCCAGCCACTCCCCATACATATTCGGTCGTTCCCCGCGGATGTACGCTTCGAATGTCCTTTTTAGCACCGCCGCCCAGTCTAGATCTCGTACGTCGTCTATCAGCTTCTCCTTGCCAGTCGGAACAGGTTCCCCCTCTGTAACGGTTGCAGTTCGAGCGGCACGCTCACCAACTATGAATCGGGGTCCGAGATCTGGCCAATTTCGAGATGGATCAAAAGGCTTCCACCTGCAGCTGTGGTCAGCAAGTTACAACCCAGATGAAGGCGTAGGACCAACCAGAAGTTATGGAAATGATAAGAATATGCGCCCCTGAAAAATCCATTGAATCCCAGAGCCTGGGGGGCTGCACTATTCTGAACCGGAGTATCAAAAAAGTCCCCAAACCTTTCCATCCAAGGTTACTTCTGATTTCGGTATGAATGGATGAACACGTACTCAAGGAAATAAGGCTGGGGCGGCCGTTCCCGTTGGTAAAACTCGGTGTTTAGCCAGGCTGAATCAAACAACGCGTCCGGAAGGCGAAGCAGAAGCCCTTCCACGTAAGCGTCCTTGGTATACCGCGATACGGTCATTGGATGGAAATCAAGACCGTTCTTCAACGCCGTCCGGAACAGGAATGTTCCCAGCGCCGAACCCTTATTCAAACGCAAAACAGCCGTGTTGTACTTTTCAAGTCGAGACCACCGATACGCAAAGGCACCCTTCCAACCCCACAATTCCTCCCAGTCGCGCAAAAAGATGTTATCAACATCAAGGTATATACCTCCGAATCTATGACAAAGGATAAATCGCGCGAGATCTGACAAGATGACAGAGAGGCGGTCGTAGGAGGACGAAGATTTCGAGCCGGTGCGGTTAAGTAGATCGTCATCATCCGTTTTGCTTTTCTTTGAACCTGTTGGAGCAACAATCGACTGGACGGTTCCGTTCGGACTGGAAGAACTTGAACTGGACGAAAGGTGACTAGACTCCGCTCCCCATGATTTGTTGGAAGGTACTGAGATGATGTGTCCACCAGAGTTAAACAACGACTCCTGCAGCCGCCATTCATCCCTTATCTCTGGCACTCCGTCCAGTTGCTCAGTAGTATTCCAAAGTTTGAACTGGATCACATCTTTGAATCGAGGATGCAGGAATGGCGAGGCCCACGGATTATTTTTCAGCTGCTCGAACATGTCATGCGTAGCGGAGGGATTTGGAACTGCCGCAGCCGGTCCAGGATTGATCCACAGCCAAAATTGGGGACGACAGATGGGAGACTCCTTAGGATAACTTTGGAGGTGAAGTCCGAGGTTTTGCGTATATAGGAAAGACAACAACGCAAGATAGGGTTTGTCCGTGAACGGGCCCGTCCAAAACATATGAAACAACCGCGGACTTTCTGGGTCGCAAGGAGATTCTGGAGATGTTTGATGGCGCACCGGTGCTGGTAAAAATACTTCGGTCTCGACTTCAGTACCTTTTTTTCTAATCAAACCAGCTTCTGAGTCGGTCTCTGATGCGCTCGGCGGACGCAGCACGCGATGGCTTTCCTGAATCGTAGATGTTGGTTGGGTCACATTGTCTGCCACGCCCACTTCTTGGTAGATGTAGTGCCAATCCGTCACCTGAGCTCTTCTTAATCTGTTTCCGTTATCTAAACCTCCGCCTATGCGGAGGACTTCTAAACAATCCCGTACAAACTGTGGGAGCGTCGGGGAAGGTCAGAGATAACAAACCAACTTAGTTGGCATACCTTTCGGTGGGAGAAATTGCAATTTTCCATAATAATGTCCAAATCTGCAACGCTACCTGGAACTGGTCGAGGTGGGTACGCGACATTTGGAGGTTGGCTTTGAATATCTAGATAGATTCGTTTTGGGCCAATGCCGACGGTATCAGTTTTGAAGAGTCCTGGAGGGTTTTTATATCGAGAAGGAATTTTGGGCGCCTTTATTGGGGGGAGCGCTGGGTTCAATGGCGAAGAAGTTAATCCAATTTGTTCCGGGACTATAATGTAGTGTGTGGGCTAAATAAATAAAAAATTGCAATTCGCGGTAATGACATACTGGCTTGCCGGCTTGGATAGTGACCACTTGCGATTTCCCATTTCCATATGCGTTGTAGATCCTCCCTCCTAAACACAAGCGTTGGCGGGTCCGCAGGAGAAAGGGTCGGCCACTTTTTCGTTTGCGTACCGAACCTTTTCGCTAACGCGAAGACGGTGAACACCAAGGCGAGAATGACAAAGCAGAGGATTAGCGATCCTCGTTTTCGACCGTAACGCGTGATAGTAATTTGGTGAATGCTGCCAGGGTTGGGAACTCGTAATCGTAACCTGCGATTCCGTACGCCCGGGATAGGCAACGAGACAACAATCGTCCAGGGTAATGGGTGGGTATGCTGGTGCAGCTTCTCGTCCGCGAGGGATAAAAAGACTGGGAGATTGCCATTTCTTCCACGAAGACCGTTATTGCGTGGAGATATTGGGAAGTACGGAGAGCTGGGCATGTCTCAGACTTGCGAGTCGGTCTTTGATGGAGCTCAACATGCGTGGGAATAAACGAAAAACACTGGCACTAATGATCTAAACTCAACAACAATTTATCGTACAACAATCTCTGTGGTCATTAACACAGGCTAGTTCGCTCCAAGGGCTTGCAGCTCCAAGTCGGCTGCATCGTTAGGGACAGACAAGATGCGGAGGGTGTTCGTGTGACCTAGTCCACCTTTCCATCCTTGAACTGCGATAACAGTGGAGCCCCTCTCGATAATATTCAAATCCAATGCACTGCGCAAGCCGAATCGGATGCGGTTGTCAACCTGGTAAAGTAAACCATTTATCAGATCCATGTTACAGACACATCAACAGATTAATTACATCAGTCTGCCATTGATGGCCTTGAATGCCTCTGGGTTCATTATACCAGAAAGGATAACAGCCACGGTGTAGATGGATTTGACGAGCAGTTTGCTCCTTTCGAGTAACTTACAACAATCCAATAAGTTCAAAGGCCGTGAAATGATTGCGTGCACATACCCATGATGATGGGGACGTTGGGTCGATATTTGGAGATGAGTCGTGCGGTGTTTCCGCTAGTAGACAACACAAGAATGGCACTAGCATTCTGCTCATACGCAGCCGCGACGGCAGCGATGGCCACCGTCTCAACTGTCTCCGTAGGACGAACCTGGATGGCTCTCAAATTATCATAAAGTGGCGGATAGCAGATGGCATATTCAGCCAAAAGGCAAGTCTCGGCCATCATGAGAACTGCAGGAATAAATGATTCAAGCAGTACTTGGAGGCGGTAAAGTATATACTGACCAGACTGGACTGGATAGGACCCTTTCGCCGTCTCTCCTGACAGCATAACACAATCTGCCCCATCGAGGACGGCGTTGGCGACGTCGCTAATTTCCGCACGAGTAGGTCTTGGATTATACTTTTCGAAAGATCAATAAAACCTGGCAACGCAATGAGTTCGGATACATACGGTCATGGACTGAAGAGAATATGATCCACTCATTAGCTGTCCTTCTCGATGTAAGACTAATTTACTCACTTCGAGCATTTGAGTGGCGACGATAACGGGCTTGCCAACGACGTTACACTTGGCAATCATCATTTTTTGGGCGAGGAAAACTTGGCTGGCGGGGATTTCAATGCCAAGATCTCCACGGGCAACCATAACGCCGTCAGTCTCTTTCAAAATCTCGTCAAAATTCTCAACTCCTTGCTCGTTTTCGATCTTGACAATAATCTTGATGTTGGCACCATCAGCGCCAAGAACTGCGCGGATGTCCTTGACGTCTTGTCCCCTCCTGATAAACGAAGCAAATATCATATCTACGCCATTCTTGACTCCGAACAGCAGATCCTGCTTGTCCTTTTCAGAAAGAGCGGGGAGGTCGACGGCTGTCTTCGGGAGATTGACGCCCTTGCGCGAAGAGAGGGTGCCGCTGTTCAAAGTGCGAACTCGAACGTTGGTTCCGTCGATGGAGAGAACGAGGAGCGACAAAATGCCTGTAGCCAGCTCAGTTATATAGCATCCATGAAATCGAAAGCTTGCAAACCGTCGTCCACGTAAACGAGCTTCCCAGGCGTAGTCACCTTGGGCAGATTTTGCTGAGATTGCGAGTTATTTGACTAATGGACAACAGAAAGTAGCAGGAGACCTACGTAGTCAACCCACATAACTTTATCGTCGCAAATTTCACTGTGCCTGGGATCAGTGGACAGTATGAATTCATGCCCTGCCGGAACAGCTATCTGCAAGAGCACGCAAAATAAATATGGGCGAATAACCAATGATTTTGACGCACATCTATGCCGTCTCTCATTAATCCTGTGCGTATTTCAGGTCCTTTCTGTGCAACATTTCGGCCAGAAGAAAACGTTAGATTATAAGGCAATACTCACTGTATCCAATGCGATCGCCACGGGACGACCATTGGGGTCGGCTGTGATAATGGATCAGACAAGCTTAAGCGAACTTTGGGGCGGGGGGGAGAATGCCTTACCAGCAACCATCTTTCTCGTATTATCGATGACACTTTGGTGGTACTCGTATGAACCATGCGAAAAGTTCATGCGGACTGACCGCTCTGTGAATATCGAAAAGCGGTATTTTCGGGAGATTCGCACCGATATTAACACCAGCAAGCCTGAGTTCAGCAAGCTTCTCGACGGTATTCACCTTGGGTCCTAGACAAACATTAAGCCTCTAACCAGATCTTAGAAAAATGATACCACACCTATGGTAGCGATGATAGCGGTCTGTATGGAATATGAAATGTAAGTCCTTTCCCGCTGTTTGACTGAAGAACGTACTTTTCGTAGATACTTAGTAGCCTGAGTTGGCTGGGGGGCATTCGTCGTACTCAAGGAAGATAGCCATTCGAGTTGAGATCGGATTCCGTCAGGGTGGGACATGATTGTGCTAAGGAAAGAATCGAAGGCAAACAAGTGAGACTTTTATAGGAAGCTTATCGATGATATCAATATGGACTTACCGAGGATATGACTTGAGGCTGCAAGGTTCGTCCAACGCCTCGAGGCATTGATCTGTGGCACCGATCCAATATATAAGGCAAATAGTTTGCTCCCGGTATTGTTTATAGGAATTAATATAATAATTGCATTGCGACTGCTACAAATTTCGATCGAAATGGACCTAGCTGGACGTACCATTACACAGCAAAGAATCACCATACGAAAGATACATATACATTAACGCAAGGCTGCGGTTAATCCATCTTTTCACATTACCCTCAATGTCCAACCATGCAATTCGTTTGTCCCCGCCGTCTGAGTAGCCGCGAGCCAGCCGTCTGGATTCGCTGGACTCCCGGGCAAAGTAAGTTCCATAGTTTGAAACACATTTTCGCAGGCGATTGTGCGACCGGAATGATAGCCTATACCATCAGAGGCTCGAATGAATAATAGCGGCAGGCTGCGTCCAGCAATGGACGGCGGCGGAACCCCAGCGTCGCTACTATGAGGTGGTTGCTGGCCGTCCGGTGCTGAATCGTTGGTGGAAAGCGGTTGTTGACCATTTCCTGTAACGTCGGTATTTGCCGGTAAAGGTAAAGCATCCTCTTCGAGTGCTTTGATGACGTCAACTAGTGGGGGCATCTCTACGACGATGACCGTGTGCAGAGGTGCTGACTGAACATACCGAGATGTCGCCAGCACGCCGGGAGCTTGGTGCTCAGCCGAAGGACCTACATTATCTATGGGTTGAGGGACCGTCAAGGACTGCATGAATGGAGAAACATTAGCTAACGGGCCTGGAGGTGTAGTTTGGTAAACACGACGACGCAATGGTCCAATATTGCCCAAGTATACATCAAGAGGCGTTTGCGCCCTGGTTTTTGTATCCTCGTAGAAGAAGTTGGACACCGTCAACTCCACGGTGTTATTAGCAGGGCGATAGATGGGTGCAGTAAAGAGCGTCGGAAAAGGAGTAATAGACATTTCTGGTATGTTGTTGTTTTGTCCGAACGCATCAAAGAAAGTGTACTGGAACTTTGCTGAACCCATGTTCGTGAGTGCAAACGAGCAGAGAAAGTGGATTGACGTACATATACCCACAATGGTCCAGCACAGACAATCGTCGACTTCATCAGAAATCACACGGATACCGTCATTTACTTCGTCCCGAACTCGAGGTGATTGGAATAACAATGGATGTGTGCCTGCTTGTGACGACATACCAGGAGCGGGAGGAGCAACAACACCGGGGGTTCCAGGGACGGGACCAAGGGCAGAGAGATAATGTCGGGAGCCATCAGGATTCACCCTTTGCAGGGCAATTTTTTGCATTTGACTAACAGGACCGCCCTCATCGGCAGAGACGCGGCCTTTGTCAACTTTACGGATCACAAGCGGGGAAGTGGAAATTCCGGAATGGGTGTCTGATAGGACAATTTCACATCCATATGTGACTGGTTGAGGACCACCTGAAAATAAAACACCGATCATAATAAAAATAAGTAAAGTCCACGAGTAAAATTTTATACGCATACCAAGAGGTGGGGCCTCCGTTGGACGACGGATGACATTAACATTGAATGCAGACCATGAGACATTACTGGCACATAATTGCGCGTGATCGATAGTCATATATTTGGTCCGCACGGTTTGAGCATTGATTCGGTTAAAAAGTGAAACCGGGCCGCCAGCAAGGATGCAAGACGAGATATTACGAGTCTTTGCCGTTTTTTTCGAAGGCTTAGAGATGATAGCGACGGGTGCTGAATCGAACGAAGCCCAAACGCGGCCCCCTGGTACCTCTGTGCCCTCTGGTGTTAACGACGGTGGTGATGGTTCCGCGATATCAAGAGAAAGCTGAAAACTCTTAGTTTTTTGTATTCCGGTTACGTGGAGGAACTTGAAGCTGGCGGTCATGTTGTTGTCTAATGGGGCCTTTTGCTCGAAGGAACGCTCCCCAGTCTCGGAGATGATCGCCATAGACGGCTGCTGTGAGCGCATCTGCCAAACAGGGCCTTCGATATGGACGATCGGAGGAGGGCAGAGGAACCGCTTTTCACTGCCGTATGATTTTTGCGCGACGGCAGCATGCAAGCAAATGACAGTGGTCATGGGCACGACACGCGAAGGGTCTTGGGAGACATGATCGCGCACGATCCGCCGAATTTTGCTATGGGGATCTTCGGAGTCAGCATGGTCCAACTTTCGTTTACTAGACGGCTTTCGAGGGATAGAGATTAGGAGAAGACGAGGACGCATGATTGGTGACCGCCGCTTACCGGAGGTATTGGGATCTCATGCTGAAGTGGTGGTGGAATGGCCGAAACACTCCATGAGGGGATCTGACCGTTTGTGGGGGGTGTAGTTTTGGAAGCTGTCAAGATGGATTGAATAGAAGCGTTTGGATCGGTAGGGTTGGGTAAGGGTGAGGAAGAGGATGGGGGAAGCTGAGTTGAGACGAGAGTGGAGTGAGATAGGGGATCGGAAGAGGGTAGATCTTGAGGAGGAGTAGATTGAGGGTCTGCTGTTGAGGCAGAGGACATTTGAGTGGGTGATATTTGTAAAGGATGAACCGTTCTCATAATTCCCGCGATATTATCTTAGCTGTGAGAGATTTTTGAGGGTGTGGGAAAGGTGGGTGTGAGAAAAACGTGTAACCGTGAGAGATTTTATACCATTCATTCCCAGGACCCCGTCAATATTAGTCACGGGGTCCCTTCGGTAATTCCCGTTATCAATCATCTAAAAACTGTCGAAATCCATTAAAAAACCCTTTCAAAGAATTCACCTCTTCAACTCTCTCAGTATTATCCACTGGCAGAAACAGTTCTCCAAATCCACTTGGTTTCGACTCCACAACTCCCCTTTGAGCTTTCCGACCCGCTCGTAAGGCCAAGTATAGTGAATCAACGTCAACCACGTCGCCGTCCGAATACGGTGACAGCAAACGATCATTCGTTACACTGTCTTTTGCGAAGAATAGTGTTTCTATATGCGTGATTCAGTGAAATCCTACTTTATTTCAAAGAAGCAGTGGACAGACTCAATGACAGTACTCCCAACTTGTCTTCATTCTTGATAACTTGAGCCGCTGGTTCATCCCCATGTATCGTAGACGAGTCACCGACAAATTCTGCAAGCTCATCATCCTCCATTCCATAATCGGTTTCACGAAGCCAATTCCATCCATCTTCCTCTTCAGAAATACGAGATGTGGGGAAGAAGCTCGTGAGGTTGAATGGGTCGTCTCTGTCCACACGGAGAGCTGGAGACAACAGAGGAGTACTTGACGCAACAATCGAGTCGGTCATGGCTCTACGGGGTGGCGCCAGTCCGCGAGTTCTTCGCTGTACATTCTCGTGCGATGATGAACGGATGACGGGCAGAGAAGAAATGCTTGCGATAGAGTTTGGTACCGACTTTGACCGTTGAAAAGACATGATGGGTAACTCTGCGAGGGTAAAGGGTAAAGGAGTGTATAGAGAGAGGCCCCACCGTTAAATAAATAAATATCATTTATAATAATAAATTTATGAGGCCATTCCAGCCCCGTGAAACAGATTCCATCATAATTCCCATAAATTGGCCAAGTGGATAAAACAATGCAATGACTATGTACTGTACGTAGTGGTAATGCGTGTCATAAACTAATGTCCTGGCGGATGCGTTCTTAAACGAGTGGTGGCTGCCGTGTGGGTGTAGTATAAAATCACAGTCCGTTCAAAGTACAAGTCCAAGAAGTAAATAAAACCCTCGAAATGGCCAGGAACATAACATACCACATTCGTGATCTATTGATCAATTTGGTGGGTCCCGTGAATAACTAGATTTGCGCCGCTCGAAGTTCATTGTGTCACGATGTCTAGGGTCTTCAGGGAAAGGAATGGCAGCCGTCTCACGTTGCGGGTTTGAAGGAACACGTTCATTCCGGACACCCGCCTCTAGATCGTGCTGATATTTTTGCCAGTCCTCCACCCTCAACATAGATAACCGTTTCGAGGCAGACCCCAGAGTCGCAAGCTTGTCCGCACTAAGTGACCGCGAATGGTGACCGTCTTTCAACGCCATCGACCTTCGTGCCCCTCTGTCGGGTTCATCGTCTGACTTTCTCTTCTTTTCCGCCTCCTTCATCTGGGCCGCCTTTTCCGCTTGCCGCTTCGTCACAGCCTCTTTCTCTAGCGCCCTGGATCGCTCCCAACGAATTCTCGCAGCCTCGATGTCCGCATGCTCTTTTTCGAGACGACTCAGGGGTGCTTGCATATCCCTCATCTTTTCGCGATGTCTTTGGCTGAGCTCCTCAAAAGTCCGCATACGGGATCGAGGCGGCCTTTGCGGACTGGGAGAAACGACGGCAACAGGTTTAGGGGGAAGAATAGAAACAGGAATGGTGGCGGAATTATTCTTCTTGTGCAATCTGAGTAGACTGGCAACTGGTACATCGTCAGAGTTCGACTCCACCCCAATTTCACCGCGTTCCAGGGCACTCTCACGACGTTGACGTTCAGACAAGGCTTCCGCCACTGCTGGCGGAACTGAAAGTCTAGATGTCGCAATTGGCTGCGTGACACCGGATGGAGGCTGCAAAAGCTTGCGGTCGTGAACGTATGTATCCCAATCGTTGTCGCGCAGTGGAGCACTAGTTGGTCTGCTTATTGATTCGCCTAGCTGAGGTAGCGATGATAGAGTGTGAAGCTCCATAGAGCGGGTCCTGGTCCGGGGGTCAGTCTCTCGAGGTGGACGCAGGTGTGACGTGCTCGGTAGAAGTGCAGTGCCAGAGGCAAGGGAGGGATTTCGAGAAGGTGCCTCCGATTTCAGGGCTTCGATCGATCTCCGAATTGTTTGGATCTCGGCCAGCAGCTCCTCCTTACGCTTGAGCTCATCCGGCTGTGCGATAAGCAAGTCCTTCTTGGGCGCGGAATTCGTTTGCTGAGTAATAAAGTCGTGAGGAACATCTTCCTGGATACCGAGGCCAAGGTCGAGCATAGGCAAAGCACCAGGGCTCTGAAGGCTCCTAACAGTGCGCCTGATCTCCTCGTCTGGAGGAGGCGCTGCGAGGAACTCGGAAACCCCGGATTGATAACGGGAACGATGCCCATTCACCAGAGTGAATGCCGAGTTGTGTTCGTCTGTTGTCGGTGAAGTGGATCCATCACGATCCTTCATCAGAGGCATGTTCGAGTGACCACTCAAGTTTCTCCCGTGTTTGAGGGTTGGATGATCCTTCTCCCAGTCTTCTCGTTCCTTCAAGACGACTGCGAATCTTTCTGCAGCGTGTGTTTCGGCTTCTTCGTCTCGCTTCCTTTGTTCTGCCGCAATCTCGCGGAGTTTGCGTTGGAGGACTTGAAGGATACGGAATTGAACGGCGATTCCCATGAGTGCAACAGCACCTAGGAGGCCGAGTTCGATTTGCATCGTCTGTGATACGGGAAACTCGATACCATTATTTGCAAATTTCGGGAAGAGAGATCGGAACCCCAGGTTCCAAAGGTAAAACTAACGAGGAGTGAGAGAATTAAAGAGACTATGAAACATGCAACCAACCTCTTTGAGCCCAGCGGTAGTGTAACAGTCGACACCCAGCATAAACGCGGTGGCGCCGACAAAAGCGGTGGATGCTAGGAGAACATGGTAATGCATCTTTGGAATAGTACACAAGATGAAACCGATGGCGGCGCATGCTGTTCTGGAGGTGAGCGAGGAATGAGCTATGAAGGTGAGTCAAATGTATCCCACCTATATAAAGAATCCACCTAAAACCTATTAACCTGATCACACCACCGTCTCTGAAACATTGAATGAATAGTCCGAGTGCGAAACCACCCCACGCTCCGATGAAGAATTTGGCGCCTTTCCAAAAGAAAATAGCGACACCACCGCCTATGATTCCTGCAACCATGCTGGCAAGCACAAACATGCCGCGCAACTTTTTGCTAGGTGGGTTGATAGAAGGAATGACACCGAACTTTAAAATAAGAACGAGGCACACGAGGGAAAGAGTGTAAAATCCGATGAGAAAGAAGGAAGTCCTACGATGACGAATTATGGTGAATTCTAAGGACGTAGTAACCCAAAGACTTGCCATCTATTCTTGTGACCCCAGAAAGCACTCGGAATGCCAGTAAGGATGAGAATTGTACCAAGAACACCGAAAGCTGGGTCAAGCTTTGTAGCGAGAATGATCGGAGTTGGAGTTGGAGTTGGCGTAGATGATGAAGATGAAGTAGGGGTAGCGGTGACGGTAACATTTAATACGACAGGAATGGTGGTCGTGAGAGGGAAGTCTAGACCCCCGGTACGAGTCTGAGTGGTGATAGCGACGAATGTTGTAGAGAGAGAGAGAGATACGGTCGGAGAAGGTGAAGTTGATGGAGAGACATTCCGAGACTGAGCGATGACGGGTAGAGAAAGTAGAAGAAAGTAGAAGATGGCGCGAATGGGAGAGATGGTGAACATTGGGAAAGTGAGAGAGTAAACGAAAGGGAAGGGAGGGGAGGGGGTGGGTGAGTAGGTAGATCAGGGTGACATACCAAAGTTTGGTTGCGGAATGCCGAAGTCAGCCCTCTCATAATCCATACGTACTACGCTTGAGTATAAAAGCCTATTTTATTTCAATTTTTTAGTCAAAATATTCAAACCGACTCGGTTTAATCCTCAATTCCTTCAATATCACCTTCATTCCCTCCAGATCATCTGCATCTTCTACTACCGTAATAACCTTTCCGTTCCGTCCGAACCTACCAACCCGTCCAGCGATATGCAAATATGAATCCATACTACGGCCATCAATCTTACCACCTTCTGGAACACCGAGAATAAAGACGTGACTTAACTCGGGAAAATCTAAACCACGAGTCGTTGCCAGTGTGGATACCAGTAAGATCGGGTTCTCCTTGGCTGACCGAACTTCTCCGCCACCATACAGTAATCGTTCCCGTCCCTTGCCGTAGAGATCAACGCCGTGTGCATCAACTCCCATCTTCCGCAGCTCATAAATAACACGCTGCACTGGTGCACTTGCAGGCAGAACCAGTAATGCAATAGACGGCACATCCAGTGCAAATGCGGTAGCAATAGCCTCAAACCCGTTCAAATCGAATGGCGCGGGCGTGTTCCCAAACTCTACAATAAAAAAATAATACTGCACAGTCAGCCCACGAGTGTTGTAATTACTGGAATCATACCCACTTTCTTCCAGCTTATTGTCAATTGCCGGCCCAGTCTGGGCTTCTTGAGCCTCGAAGACAGTTTCGGGTGTAATCGCCTTTCTATCCTCCTTCACTACCACGTCCGCGGCGTTGTCAACGTCTTCCCTGCGAGTTGCTCCATCAATGTTCTTGGTGTCCCCATTCCCAGAAACCACCAGCACAAAATGAGAAATCCGAATCCGCCCTACGCCGTCGCGCTTCTCATTCACAGCTTCTGGTCTAGATTCCCAGTCCGCTTCTGCTGCAATATCTCCTCGCACTTCCGTTCCTCTCCTTCGCAGGTTCTGCTGTAGAAACGTGGGCAAACCCACTACCTTCTGTAACCTCTCCTTTCGGAGCCAACCACTCTCGTTGAATAAGTATATCTTCAGGTGGTTCCTCAGTGTAGCGCTTGACATGATGAGCTGCGGTAAGCGTGGCATAGTATGCTTCTTGGCGCCGAGTTCGTTCCTATCATTTGAGCCGGCCTTGACCCGTGGTCCGTAAATGATATCCAACAATTGGCGAGTGGCACTCGGATGTCTATCAATCTTTCTCCTTGCCCTCTCCATCATAATCCGACTCGGTTTCCGCGGAACTGACTCGATCAGATAGTCAACCTCATCCACCACAACAGCCGACAGTGATTCCAGCTGCAGGGCGTCACGATCTTCGTTCCATATATCCATTAGAGCTTGGGGTGTGCCGATGAGAATGTGAGGTGGCTCATCTCGAAGAGCCGATATTCGTGAAATCAGAGGACTAGCCTCGTCACGTACCAGGATCTGGCAAATCGATGGCATTCGTAGTGGGGTTCGAACCGTCGGGGCGTTGGCCGTTTTGTGGATCCAATGCCAGAATTGTCCAACAAGATCCCGGTGGGGAACGATCATCAAAGATGTGATAACGTTCTTTCGTGGTGCTTTTCCAGACGTAGCTTGTTGCACACGGGACTTACTCAAAAGTGCCAATATGAGACCAAACGACCTGAGAATCCATCGCAAGTCATGTAAAACAAACTTGGTGGGCGAGAAGAGTGCTTACTTCCCCGTGCCAGGCTCATCTTTGAGCAATACGTCACTCCCACTCATAATCGCGGGAATAAATTTACTTTGAGTTTCGGTTGGAACTGAAACATTGGGGAAAGCTGCCCGGACTGCTGCAGCAATTGGCGTTCGGATGCCTAACGCCTCGAATGATGGAATGGGCTCCCCAACAGCCAGAGACCGAGTCTGATTACGATTGATGCATTGTGTTAGCCCAGGTTTGTGTAATGACAATTGACGGTAAACGGCCGCGATGGTCGCGCTGGACGTCATGCAAGGTGTTGTTTGGTGCTTTACATAAATAAATACGTTGTTGGACTCTAGCAGTAATAATGCCCAGTTCCGTGGCATCTCTAGATTCGACGTCCTCTGACGACGACCTGGGCGATGAGCTTCGAATAGCGCAGCAAGAATGGGAAGAAAGTCTACAACAGCTCCAGCAATTGGTCTCGATAGTACTTCTTCCATTTTTTGGAAAATGGCTTGGTAGACGATGGAGTTACTGGGGTGAGCCCGGCTTGGATATTGTCTGACGATGATCATGAAATGAAATCCCAGCCTATGCACGGTATCTCCGAGTTGGTTTGGGGTGGGCTTTCTTCGGTGTCGGTGAAAAGGTGTTGGTTCAATGATGATCAGAGGGAATACTGTCAGTTGCCAATTCTCTGTGAGATATCCTCTAACTCCTGACGTTATCTAATTCTTTCCTGCCGCTTCCGAATCCTCTCGACCAAGTTAGCCACCGCCCCTACAGGTTGGAACCCACTTCGTTTCATGTCCATCAGCATCTCAGTTGCAATCCCCCATTCCCCTCTATCAGCTAGCCCACGCAGTAATGTGTACCAGATCTCTTGAGACATGAATATCTTCCGCTGGACCATCTCCCTGTAGTATCTGAGTGCATTCCGTAGTCCCTCCGGTTCATGGTACTGCAGGCAAGCCCTAAGTAGAATCTGGTATGTCAGCCCGTTGGGGTGAATATCCCTTTCCGTCATGCGCTGCACTATATCCATCCTATATTCCTCCGCAACCCGAGGGTCAAGCCACGGTCCATTATATATCCCTGCTAGAATAGTCGTGTACGTCACCTCGTTTGGCTGAGTGTCGGGGTTTTGTTCCATACTCTGCAGCAGCCGCAGCGCGGCCTGAAGGTTCGGGATATCCTGCTCGCGCATTTGGTGGTCAATGATGGCGGTGAATGTTGCGACATTTGGCTCGATGCCTTGCTTCGCCATTAGACTTAGCATCATCTCGGGCGCGTCCTGTCGTCCGACTTTTAGTAACGCCGAGAGAATTGTCGAAAAGGTAAACACATCCCCAACAAGATTGTCAGACGTCATTTCTCGAATGTAAGCGGCAATGGATCTGAAATCGCCTTTCCTCGCATAATACTGCACGAAAGTATTATATGACACAACGTCGGGCTTCGGGTTTGTCGTCCTCATCGTCTGAAATAATGCGGTGGCTTCGTCTTCCCGTGAGTTCCGGAGGAGGCCATGGAGTGTAGTATTATAGACAGACAATATTTGGGCGGGCTGCTGTGGTAGCGACCCCACCCGTAGAGCTTCCTCGAAGCGTCTGAATTTCGTCATAGCGACCTCAGGCTGTTTCCCTTTGAACAGTGTTGATATAATTGCGCGGTACGTCAAGGCCTCTGGTTCCACTCCCTGTGACAGCATTGCTTCCCAACCAGTCAATGCGTCGTCCGTTGCATCCATGCGATGATATCCATCGAAGAGAGCTGTCCATAACGAGATCCCGACAGGTATGCCCAACCTAAGAATATCATCCCAAAGCTTTTCGGCAAGATCCAGGCGTCTACATCTCAAGAATCCACTCAAGAACGATGTCCATACGACTTCAGTGATGACGACTTTATCAGAGTCTTTCGAAGTTGGATCAGTAGTGAGATACGCATGTGGTCCGGATAGTCCCTCGAGAACAACGCTGTAAAACCTCTCGAGTTGTTTCACGGATGAGTCCTTGGCGAGATTCGTGATATGCTTTATTAAGGACGGTGATCGAATTACCAGTCTAGCGATACCGAGCTTGCGGGTGTAGACTTCGAGTTTCTGGTGCAGTGACGTATCGTGGTCAAGGCGTTTTAGATATTCTTTTACGCTGTAGGGCGAGAACCTGATATTAGAGTTAATAGATGCTTGTAAGGCGTCGCTGAAAGAATTCCTCATGGCGTGAGCAGTGATGACGGCGAGAAGAATGGTGACCAATCCGGGACTGTGACCACGAAGGTTCATCGTGGACGTGGAGGCCAGTGCATCATAGCCCCCATCATCGTCAACTTCTTCTCCTTTCCAGTTCTGGTCCAATAACTCGAGGAAGCGATCGTACAGCTTCAATACTGCCTCCGAATCATTCCTTCGAAGGTACGAAATTAAAATTCCGTTCAGGGCATCGGGAGAACGCCTTGCAGCAGCAAACAGCGCAATTTCTTCAATAACCTGTCTTTCCCTCTCGTTCCATGAACCACGCGGACCTTGGTCGGGCCAGAGGCAGACGATTAGTCTCGAAAAACTCTCAAGCTGAGAAGGTCCGAGAAAAGTACGAAGATTGCGCCTGTTGAGAATCGACCAGTAGTTTGATACTGCGGAAAGATGGCGGTCTCTGAGAGCCTGTTGAAGTTGGATAAAGGACTGATTAAAGAGTTCGACATCGGAATCGGATGGGACTCCTCCATCAGTAAGATGCAGCTGAGTAATGTGATTTTTGATTCTTTCGATGAGTGCGGGATCGCCGATCGCTTTTACTGAAGGAGAGGAGGGTCGTTCCCGTGTGAAGTTGCGAAGGGAAATGGTGTGGAAGAGGAACGAACTGGTGTATCTGCGTAGGGTGACATTTTGGGAAACCGTTCGAGTGAGCATTTTGGGTGATTATTTGGTCTTGTTATCCTGCACCTTCAAACCATGGGTCATGGAAATTCAGACAAGCTCTACATAACTCACGCTGAACATGCGGGTTACTTTGGCTCTCATTCATCTTCTACAGGCTTCAAAGCGTATGGTATATCTTGCACGTTCAAAACCAGGACTTATGCGTTACTTTCAGAAAGGCCGAAGCACCGCACCCCGGAGCTAGGACACCGTTTGACTGCTGTGCTCTCTCCTTCCAGCCTTTCGATCACCCTGTATGTGCTCGTAACGCTGATGGTACAGGAAATGTTTTCGACCTAGTCAACATCATCCCTTGGCTCAAGTATGTTGTATAGTCCTCGCATCTTCTCTTTCTTTTTAGTCACACTCTCGCCGCAGGCAACACGACAACACACATCCAATCACAAAAGAGCCGTTGTTGCCCTCTGATCTTATTACCTTGCATTACTCTCGCAAGCCTTCCGGAGAATTGCACGACCCAATAACATTCAAACCATTTTCCGAACATTCGCATATCGTTACCATTGCTACCACGGGAAACGTGTTCTTAGCGGACAGCGTAAAGGCCGGAAAAGACCTAATTAGTGACGTGCCATTCAAAAAGTGCGTAGGCATCCTGTCACTCTCAGGCTTATCTAACAACGCATCACTAGACAAGATATCATTACTTTGCAAAATCCACACGGCCTGCCCCCCACCTCCGTTCCTTCCACTAATACCACCCCTCACACGATACCACAAGCTGAAAAGAGTAAAATAGTCGCAACAAGGCCTGACCCTGCGAAAGGTGTTTCCGAGGTGAAAACGCAGGCGAACGTTCCATGTAAGCATCTGTCCTTCAATACACCTGGTCACACTAGAACTCATGATATCGCTGTAAGGGAATGTATCGCCGTATTCCAATGGAATGCCCGGTGCCTCTCTCACGTCAACTTCTGTGGATCCGCATCCTTCAACCTCCAAGCTCGTTTGGGATGAAGTAACTATTACCCTTTCATATTTTATATTGCATTGGTTGACTTTACTCAGGAAGAACTTATGTTCGAAGATCTTGCGAATCCTCCAAAAGGCAAAGGGAAGGAAAAGGACATTGGCAAACGCCGTGCTTATGTCCGAGTCGTAACGAATCTTGGCGGGGGGAGTCTGAACCTAGAACTCTTTTGTGAGAAGGTAACAATCATTTCAGGCTTTCGAAAACGCGTCTGAACTTGTGTATCAGGCTCCTAAAACATGCTACAACTTTCTGATGTTAGCACGAGCTGGCAAGTACGACAACTGCATATTCCATCGGCTAGTACCTGGGTTTATGGTTCGTTCCGTGGTTCTTGTACATAGTATGGTCGTCAACTCATGTCTCTCCATTGCCGAACTAAAGATTCAGACCGGCGACCCTACAGGTACGGGCGCAGGCGGAGAATCGTATTGGGGAACTCCATTCCGAGATGAACATGATATGAAGGGCGCAGCTAAACATGACGCCCGGGGAATTGTAGCAATGGCTAATAAAGGCGCGGGAACGAACGGGTGTGTTCAGCGTATTGGATTCCAAAACTCATACTCATTAGCACCAGCTCCCAGTTCTACTTTACTTTCAAGCCTACACCGCACCTCGACAAAAAGCACACCGTTTTTGGTAAATTGGTTGGTGGTGAAGATATTCTTGACGCATTAGAGAAGCTTCCTCGCAAGGATGGGACAGAGCGACCCCTAAAGCCTGTCCGAATTACCCAGGTCGTCATGTACGAAGCCAACTACTTATCGACTATGTTGAACCTTACTCTTTCTTGCAGTTACCAAGACCCGTTTGAGGACTACAAAGCTCGCCTAACGAAAAAACTGGCGAAAAAGGCAGAGGCTGAGTTGAATGCCAAAACCCAGAACGTCCTAGAGAAGAAAGAAGATGTCAACTGGTTTGGCTTGAAGGTTGGCACAGGAAGCACGGCGAGTGCTACTGGAGGAACCGGAGGGATCGGAAAGTACTTGAACCTAAAAAGGCCAATGGCGGTGACGACGGGAAGGGATGACGGAAAGAAGAAACGTAAGATAGGATTCGGAGATTTCGATGGATGGTAATCTGATACATGATATCATTACGGTGTGTTATGTGCATTAATACTCCAAGTCTCTACATGAATGAATGGCGTAAGATGCCAAGGATCAAGCTCAAGTCGCGCATCAGATCTGCTAAGCCGGAACCGCAACTCGGTCCCGCTCGAGTTTGAGCTGTTGGCCTAGAGAAACATGAATAAAATCCGATGGATGAAATATGTATGAACTTACCCTCTTCTGTTTGACCAATGGGTTCCGTGGTGGGTGGAGACGGAAGCTCGATGTGTGTTTCGGAGTGTAGTTCCTGCGCCTAACATTCAAAAGAAATCAAACTCGTGTGGCACAAAGATGGATCAAAACTAACCGCTTGCAGTTCCGCTAGCTCTGTTTGTACGGCCTCCTCCTCGTCCAATGTGAGGTTAGAAGCCAACATATCGCTAATTTCCTTCAGGATTGTAAGCACCGCGGATCGAGTGGGAGTGTCATCAACCTACTCGCTGGTATTCCCGAGCCTCCTGCGTCTCTTCCATAAGTTTCTCAACGCTCTCGATGTTCATCTCCCTGTGAATCTCTTTGAGTACGTCATTCCCTTGCTTCAAACCGTGCAAAACGGAAGTTTCGACTAAGGCGAATTCGATTGTCGATACCTAAAACCTCCCCGCTCAACAGGATGTCAAAAATGCAGAAATAATGGCCATGAAAACCCACTAGTTGTTCCAGCGTTTCCAGTTGACTGTCCGTCTTCGACAATAAACTCTGTTGGTATTTTCGTTGACGCAGAGCAACGAGCGCTCGATCCTTTCTCCCTGCAGCAAGATGTGCCTTTGCTATTTCATGCTCACGCGCGAGAATGACTTGAATCTGGTACAAATGACATGAACAAGAACGAAGTCAGGGTTGACAGTCGTACCTTCTGCTGGTACTGTTTCAGGCTATCTCGCTGTAATTTGAGACTGGAGATATCAGTAGTCGAATGCACTCAAGAAAGTAAAGAAAGCACGAACTCAAGGATAGCACGGTCTTGTGCAGTGATTTTGGGTAGTGATTGATTTAGACCCATGGATGACTGCAATTTCCATTTCCGTAATTACATCGATCAGCGTATATGATCAATATGGCTTTAGTCGCCTCAGCTCTTCCGCATCATGCTCAATTTCATCGTCTCCGCTACTGTACTTTTCAGCTTCCATCGTGTTCTCTTCCCAGCCATCCAAAAAGTCATCAATATTCCTTCTCATCCGTATTCCCCTCTCCGCCATGGCATCCGAGAAGCCATTCAGCTCTGATGCGCTGAACACGGACCGGAGTGGCCCAAACGCTAGCAAGTACAACTCTGCGCACGGGCTAAGTTATGCGGTTCACGAGTCTGAAATTAAACAATTCTCACCCTTTACAAGCGGGCATTCTCCAATGGCTCGAAATAACATTTTCTTGGCCCGTTGCAATTGTCCAGCCCTGATCTCGAATTCGATGTATATTCTCCAAATAATAGGACTATTCCTCGTCCTACGGCCATTGCCTTTCAGCAAATACTAATAGGCACAACGGAACCACGCACCGTTCGCTCTCAATGGCAGCAGCCAACCCCATCCTTGCCCTTTCCTTTTCACCTTCCCAGCGCCCTTTCTCCCAACCAGCAATCCATACTTCCGTAATCCTCCTTGCTACATCTTTATCTACAGCAGTGCAACCGGTCGTTCCTTCCCCTAGCCATCGTCTCACACGGCCCCAGACCCCTTGACCTTTCTCGCCCTGTAAGAACATCCCGATGATGATGGTGTTGCTCGGATAGATTTCCATCGCTTTTTCGACTTTCCCTCGCAACAATGATGGAGGAGCCGGGTTCCTGAGGACAGTCCCATGCTGACATAGCATAGTTAAGTGTGCTACAGTCAGACTTTCGTGTGGGATGGTTCCACGTTCCAAATCGCAAAGATTGCTATCGAAGACGGAGCTTGCAGCATCAAGGGAGTCAATCAAAAGTTCCAGGAGCGCCGACAGCTTGATCAATGCTTCACGATCTCGCCATTGAATCTCCGGAAGTGCTGTAAAGGATTCCTTCAATTTTCGCTTCGCTCGCAAACTGGCGACGATGCCTGCTCCCTCAACATTGGCTGATCTTGCAATGACGTGCAATGCCGCATCCGAGTCCCCCGACAACCACTCCATTTCCGCCCAATCCCACCAAACTTGATGTGTCCCAATCTCGATCGCCGACCTCGGTGCATTAAACACGGTCTGATAAACTCTTCGTGCATCGTCATTACGCCCTCGATGGCGCTCGAGGCGAGCGTGGGCTGCCCAATGGGGCAAAGAATCTCGTGCCGTGGAGAGAAACGCACGCGAAACTTTTAAAGCACTTTGGATTAACCATTAGCAAGCCTTGTATGATCGAATAGTTGCCATCCACACCTCTTAGTACTGACTGCTGCCTCGAAAGTCAAAGCCAATACATCCCATTCGTGATCAACCGCATCGAACTTGAGTTGAGCGAAGATGCGTCTGGCGAGAGGTACATCGACACTGTGCAGATCTTCCTTAGTCCACAATGCCTGCTCTCCACCAACGTGTTCCAATGGGCCAACGACTCCGTGCCCCCAATTCTTTACAGGCCCAAACCCACTAGCATACTCCTTCTCTCGCCCAATAACGACACCAGCATAAGCGTCCGACATCACGCGTTTTTGCATAGTTTCAGAGGGAAACAAAGCTGCAATACTTGATGGGCTAGTCAGATGAGTGTAGCACCAGCGATCATCCGCGTTTCTCCACCTATCAGCAGAGAGCGACTCGGAGAACCCCGGTATATGTAGCCCGAGAAGTGATAGCCATGCAATTCTGAATACGTGCTTTGCGTGAGCGGATTGCGGCGACATCAACAGTGGTCTGACATCAGAGAACAAAATCGTTGCGTAGGGATCTGGTTCATCAGCCGACCGTGAGGGTAATCTTGAAGATCTGTCCGTGCGGGATTCTAGAACTGACCACCGGATGTAGGGGTCGGATGAACTCTCCTCTTCCAAGGCCTGTTTAGGGCTCATCGAGACTGGTCCTTCTGGTCGCTCTGACGTTATCCAAGCTGACCATCCCTTGGCATCGGGCTCCCCTATGAGCGGAACCCCAGATTCCCAAAATTCTTCCAGGGCGTCCAGTTGAACGTCCTCAGGCAGACCGCGTATTGATTGAGGCATATCAAAAGATCTAGTAAAAGTCAATGAGAAACACCATCAAAGGTCTAGTGGAAAGTCCCAACAGCTCAGCTTGAGCCTGAAAGAGTGCGAACGCTCGCTCGAAGAATCCTAGGGGAGTACAATGCTGCCAATTGAGACCTTCAGAAGGATATCATGACAATAAGGCGAACCTGCGTGTTGGAAGGCCACCGCCAGACGCCACAAAAGTCTGACCTTGCCGACCTCATCGTCCAGGGAACTCAAAACCCGCACTCCATCTTCAGTAACTCTATCAATGCCTTTACCCCCTTTTCTTATCCTCCACTCAAGCCACTCTATCCACAGGTCTGCGCCACCGATCTTCAATGCTTCTTCCCACTCGACACTCAGCTTGCTTTCTTGCCAAACCTCTTCTCCAGCTTTGAGATATCTGAGACGTAAAACTGTCGAGCATGCATTATCTGGATGCGCAGACAATGCACGCGAGAGGATGGACAAGGTGATCTCAGCACGAGCCTTTATACCATTTTTTGACGTTACCGGAATTGTTGTCAGTGAGTGGGACAAGAGGGAAAGCCACGTGTCAATGGACGAGGGGTCTGTTGTAAGTTGGTGATCCAGAACTTTTGACTTATCCTGGTAAGCGGTGAGATGCATCGTGTCAGAGTCTGAAGACGAATGCTCGGCTTCCGAAGCGGATGACTGTGAAACAGAATCAGGGTTGCGAGATGTGATCGATCTATGGGCTTGGTCATTCTGCTTGCCGCGCCGAGATGGTAGACGTAGAAAGCCGTCAATTTCTTCGTATCTGTATGGGTTGGAAGAGGGAAGTAGCTTTCGCGTTTGTGTATGGGCAACGAGAGTACGAGTTTTTGGATCAGTCAAGCCAGGCATCTGATCGCACATGAGATAGTGGCAGTATTTTTGAAGAAAAGGCCCACTTTATTACGCCTGCGGCCAAGCCCTACTTCTACACCCTTTCCACTCCGATGGAAAACAGTCCAAGCGGGGTCTAATCCAAGAATCTTCGTCCCTATATCATCATTAGACGCCAATAACAGATGGATGTACCCACTCACGATCCACTAGATGATATTTTGGGACGTCACCCGTGTGGAGACCACCATAACGGACATTCAAAGGATCGCCTTTGCGATCGGAGTAGAAAAGAGGGGGGGAGCTTGTGCGACTCGTGTTCATGTCATGGTCATTTTTGCGGCGACGGTCGTCTTTAGACTTCATGCGATCGTCCAAATCTCGGAGCCATTCCTCATCCCGTTCATCCAAGAGGTCAATGTCCACGCGGGAGTGTCGTTCGCGCTTCCTTTCTTTGCCTTTGCCTTCCTTCCTCCCGTCATTTTTTTCACCCCTGTTTCGTCTTGAAGGTTGAAGTAAATTGGGTGGTTTACTAGGGCCTATATCCAAGTCTGGGAATGACGCAAAGGATGGCGGGTTCATGGTCAAGCAGCCTTATGTAAGCAATCTTCGGACCAGTATGCGACCATTGACGGAGGATGAAAGCAAGGCAGTATTTACGAAACTGGCAAACTACATCGTTCGTGGTGTCCTTTCTCGGAGAATATATATACTTTTTTACCTTTTATTTACAGGGAAAGAATCTCACACATCTCATAGACCGACCTGACGAACCGCACTGCTTCAGACTCCACAGAGATCGAGTTTATTATGTGTCGGAATCATCTATGCGGCTGGGCATTTCTGTGGCCCGGACAAATCTTTTGAGCCTGGGGACCTGCTTTGGAAGGTTCAACAAAAGTGGCAAGTTTAAGTTGCATATCACGGCATTGGACTATTTAGCACAGTATGCGAAATACAAGGCGCGTATTGTCATTCTGATCACGTATAATAGTCGATACATCGTCTCTGTAGGTTTGGATCAAGCCCAATGGTGAAATGCCCTTCCTATACGGGAACCATGTCGTCAAAGCACATCTGGGACGGATAACCGAGGATACACCAGAACATCAAGGTGTCCTTGTCTTAAATATGAACGACATACCACTGGTGAGTCTCCCAAACTGTACTCATACTGCTTATTAAATGTGGAAGCAGGGCTTTGGTGTGACATCACGATCAACAGTAGACACGCGCAAGATAGATCCAACAGGGATCATAGTCTTTCACCAGGCGTAAGCATGTATATTACCAACTCAATGCACCGCAATTGACCCGTATTATATAGCGACGTGGGGGAATACTTGCGCGACGAGGTAAGTTTTCTAATTGTTTCCTTTTGTTAAGGACTTTTTGAAGCTATGCAATTCTCCAAGGAGACACTATTCTGAAGATGGCGTTCGATTTGTTATAAATTCCTTCACGTTGGCATGTATGCGGAGACTTTATTATTACAATAATGTTCGTGAAATAAAGCAATGACCATTCAATATTCAATGGTCTCGGATTGGGAATAAACTAACTGTTTGGTCTTATTTGACGCTCCACAATCTCAGCGCATTCGCCTTTCGTCCTCGTCGTCCTCGACGTCCTCGACGTTGAGCTGGTGGCATAAGCCCCCCCAATTGTCCTCTGTTCGCCAGTCAATCTTTGACTTTCTTTGTTTTTTGTTTCGTTTCCAAACCTCCGCCTCACAACACTTCGTATCTCCGTCTTGGGCCAGCTTATTGTATCCTTAACGTCCAAGACACCCTTCAACGGTATAGATCACACCTTTTTTTTTCGTCCTTTCACCTCGATGAACACAATACCTGCACCTTCCCTCGTACTCTCTCGCG
>Ga0209006_10001153_pt1 | contig 24104 bp, 22 predicted proteins | sample JacPin_JW_Ref_O2_FD_188567 | JGI IMG/M metagenome (GOLD analysis project Ga0209006, IMG submission 188567) | Forest soil microbial communities from Algoma, Ontario, Canada - Jack Pine, Ontario site 1_JW_Ref_O2 (SPAdes) (version 2) | ecosystem: Environmental > Terrestrial > Soil > Boreal... | reverse complement strand
TGTTCCAGCCGTTCTTCACCACCAAGCCGACCGGCGAAGGAACGGGGCTTGGCCTGTCGATCAGCTATGACATCGTTACGCAACAGCATGGCGGTACGATCGAGGTCGACAGTCAGGTCGGCGAGTTCACCGAGTTCACCATTCGCCTGCCGCGCGGCGGCGCGGCGCAAACTGCGGCATCCGCATGAGCGCCAGCCTCTCTTGGCGGTCGACGACGAGCCCGTTATCGCCGATCTCTTCCGCCAGCGGTTTCGCCGCGAGGCGCGCGACGGCACCTATGTGATGCGCTTCGCCACTGTGATGCGCTTCACGGGCTCGGCAGCAGAGGCCTTAGACCAGCTTGCCGAGGAGATAGAGCCTGAGCTGATCGTGCCGCTCTCGGACATCAACAGGCCGGGCGTGGATCGGCCCGAACTGTTGCGCGAGGTCAAGCGGCGGCGGCCTGTCCTGCCAGCGATGAGCGGGTGGTCGGTTCTACCAGAGGTAAATGATATCATTCGGGTTAGACGCGAGAGCGCTCGGGATCGTAGGCAGATGGCGCCAGATCAGGTTGACCTCGACAACGCCGAACGCGCCGCGAAGGCGAGATGACCCTAATGCCAACGAGCCACGACTTGCACAAGACTGCTCGCTAAGTCTGTCCCTCGAGCGCTTTGACGCCGTCGGGGACGGGAACCCAGCCCTGCGCACTTTTCATCCAGATGAAGGAGCCTGGCCGGAGCCAACTTGTGTCATCAAGCGTGCCGGGTTTAAGGGCGAGCACGTCCGGTACGGACTTCAGAACATGATAGATGCGGACTCCGCAATCGGGACAGAACACGCCCGTAACCTCGTTGCCGCTGTCGGCGGCACGCGTAAATTGCTTCGTCGGGCCGGTCACGGTCAGGCTGTCTTTCTTCACCGGCATGGACATGCTGAAGGCGCTGCCGGATTGGCGCTGGCATTCTGTGCAGTGGCAGGCAACCAAGCGTATTGGTTCTGCCGTCAAGACGTAACGCACTGAGCCGCATTGGCATCCGCCGGTGTAGGGTGCGGGCATGTTGTTCACTCCTGTATCTGCCAACAGTCAATCGCAAGAATGACATCGCCAAGCGGAACCGCCGGCTTGAAGGAGTCGCACGCCATCCAGTCACCTCTTCGTTGAGCGGCATAGCCATCCTCATTTGCCCCGCGCCGGCAGACGCGAACCCGATCGCCATTTTTGAACCGGTCGGTTCGATATGAGGCGACGGCCGGGCGATTCAAGAGGATATTGAACTCATGAGTTCAAATTGTGATATGGACGGCCATGGGACGACCGAGAAAGTTCAGTCGCGAAGGTGTGCTGCGGAAGGCACTGCCGGTCTTCTGGAAATACGGGTTCGCGCGCACCACGCTGCCCGACCTCGAGCAGGCCACCGGTGTGAACAAATCCGGGCTATATGCCGAGTTCGAAAGCAAGGAAGCGCTCTTCCTCGCTTGCTTGAGACATTATCTCGACACTTCTTACGGCGTCGCGCTGCTCGTGGCGGAGCCGCTCGGGTGGAAAAATATCCAACGGTTTCTCGAAGAAGCCCCGAGCTGTGCGTTTGACCAGAGGGGCTGCTTTTTCGTGAATTCGATGCGGGAGCTCGACTGCCTGCCCGCGGAAGCCCGGAAGGTGATGGCGGACGGCAGCGCCAAGCTCAAGGAACTCCTACGGGCGAACGTTGCGGTCGAGAAGCCGAAGATGGATGTCAAATCCTTGTGTGAGCTGATCTCCGCATTCTTCTCAGGGATATGCATCGAGGCGAATCTGAACCCCGACCAGAAGCGCGCGCGGCGGAAGATCAGGGATTTCATGCAGATGCTTAGAGCTGCGTAATCTGCTGGCGCACGACACGATCTTTGCGGCCTAAGGCGGCTGAGCAAGATGGCTAATGGGCCTCAGGCGCTCGGGAGGAGCGCTCCGGCTCGATGCGTTGCATGAGAATTACTTATCGATCCGATGAGAAACTCTCATTTGTAGAGCCGAATTAAACCGCTATTTGACCCAAACGAGATAGGCGGACACAGCGCCGAGTTAGTTTAGGACCGCTCACATGAATATCCTAATGCTTGCCGCCACGATTTTAGCTCTCGCAGCCGCTGGGAACCTTTCACCGGTATACGCTGCCATCGCAAAGAGCCCGGCGGGCCGGGCATTGCCCAGACCGCCGGCAATGGGCACTCCATTGCGGTTCTAATCAGCCCGCGAAGCTGAGGGGGATTCGGCATGCGTCGGCTTCTGGGCATTTGCCTGCTCACGCTCCTGCTGACGGCCTGCGATGAAAAGAAAGCTGCTCCGCCACCCCCTAAACCTGCCGTCGGCGTGCAACCGGCGGCGATGAAAGGAGTCAACCGGACCTTCGAGTTCGTCGGGCGGATCAAGGCGGTGAACCAGGTCGATCTGCGGGCGCGGGTAGAAGGGTTTCTCGATAAAATTCTGTTTCGCGAGGGTCAGGACGTCAAAGCTGGCGATCTGCTTTACCAGATCGAAAAAGTCCAATTCCAGGCAGCGGTCGACCAGGCGAAGGCGAATTTGGCGTCCGCCCAAGCTCTGGTCATCAACGATCAGCTGCAATACGACCGCCAAGCTCAGCTGGTGAAGGACCAGTTCAGCCCGCAGTCGCGGGTCGATCAGTTGAAATCGGCGCTCGACAGCGACAAGGCCAAGGTCTTGCAGACCCAAGCCGCTTTGACGCAAGCCGAGGTCAATCTCGACTACACCGACATCCGTGCCCCGGTCGATGGCCGCGTGGGTCGCACCGTCTACACGCTCGGCAACCTGGTCAATCCGGCGAGCGGGGTGCTGGCGACGATTGTCAGCCAGGATCCGATCTATGTGCTGTTTCCGGTGAGCGTGCGCGATCTGGAGAATATCCGTGCTGCGCGGCGTCAGGAAAATGGCGATTTGACGAAAATCGACATCCGGGTCCGTCTTCCCAACGGCGACGAATACGCGCAGCGTGGCGTCTGGAACCTCACCGATCCGCAGGTCAATCGACAAACCGATACATTGATCATGCGGGCGACCATTCCAAATCCCGACCGGCGCCTGATCGACGGCCAATTCGTGACCGCGATCATCAAAGAGCGGCGGGAGCAGCCGCGCCTGGTGGTCCCGCAGGCGGCGCTGCAGATCGATCAATCGGGCTACTACGCGCTCGTCGTCGACGGCGAGCACAAGGTCGTACAACGCCGCGTCCAGACCGGCCCTGATCTCGGCACCGACGTTATCGTCACTTCAGGGATGCAAGCGGGCGAGAACGTGATTGTCGACGGGGTTCAAAAAGTGCGGCCCGGTCAACTCGTTCAGGAAGCAGTCCTGCCCCCGGCGGCGACCGACAAATGATCTCGGATATCTTCATCGATCGGCCGCGGCTAGCGTTCGTCGTCTCGATCGTCATCACGTTCGCCGGGCTCCTCGCGATCCCCGCCATTCCGGTGGCGCAGTTCCCCGATATCGTGCCGCCGCAAGTGTCGCTCACCACGCTCTATCCGGGCGCTGACGCCGAAACGGTGGAGACGACCGTGGCGCAGCCGATCGAGCAGCAGGTCAACGGCGTCGACAACGCGCTCTACTACCAATCCGCGAGCGGCGCCGACGGCAGCTATTCGCTGACCGTCACCTTCGCGATTGGCACCGACCCGGACATCAACACGGTCAACGTGCAGAACCGCGCGCAGCTTGCCGTCCCGCTACTGCCGGATGAAGTCCAGCGCCAGGGCCTGATCATCCGCAAGAAATCGCCGGCACTGCTGCAGATCATCAACATCTATTCGCCGCACAATACCCACGATGCGCTGTATCTCAACAACTACGCGACGATCAACCTCATCGACCCGCTGTCGCGCATTCGCGGTGTCGGCCAGGCGACCCTGTTCGGTCCGCTCGATTATTCGCTGCGGCTGTGGCTCGATCCCGACCGTCTGACCGCCTACCAGATGACGCCGGCCGATGTCGTTGCGGCCGTCCAAGCCCAGAACATTCAGGCAGCGCTCGGCCGCATCGGCGCCGCACCGACCGAAGAGCGCCAACAGCTTCAGCTGACCATCAAGACCGAAGGCCGGCTGACCAAGACCGAGGAGTTTGAGAACATCGTCGTGCGCGCCAATCCCGATGGGTCGGTGGTGCGGGTGAAGGATATCGCCCGTGTCGATCTCGGCGCCAAAACCCAGGAGCGCCACAGCCGTTTCAATGGCGCACCGCTGGCGGCTATCGGCATCTACCAGTCTCCCGGGGCCAACGCGGTCGATGTGGCTCGCCATGTTCGCGAGGTTATGGAGGACTTGAAACAACGCTTCCCGGACGATCTCGCTTACGAGGTGTTCTTCGACAACACCGTCTTCGTCACCTCGACCGTCGCCGAGGTCGTCCGCACTCTCGTCATCGCCTTCGTGCTGGTGGCGATCGTCGTGTTCCTGTTCCTCGGCAAGTTGCGCACGACAATAATCCCGCTTGTCGCGGTGCCCGTGTCGATCGTTGGCACCTTCGCCGTAATGCTGATGATCGGCTATTCGGCCAACACCGTGTCGCTGCTGGCGTTGGTCTTGGCGATCGGCATTGTCGTCGACGACGCGATTGTCGTGGTCGAGAACGTTGAGCGGGTCATCGAGGAAGAACCCGAGCTGTCGATACCGGCGGCGACCAAGAAAGCGATGGCGGAGATCACCGGACCGATCATCGCCATCACCCTTGTGTTGCTGTCCGTGTTCGTGCCGGTGGCGTTCATCCCCGGCATCAGCGGCCAGCTGTTTCGTCAGTTCGCCATTGCCGTCTCGACCTCGATGATAATCTCCGCGGTCAACGCCCTGACCCTGAGCCCGGCCTTGTGCGCGGTTGTGCTGAAGCGCGGACCACCGACGCGCGGTCCGATGCGCTATGTTCTCGGCACGATCGACCGTGTACGCGACGGCTATGTTTTCCTGGTGCGACGCCTCGTGCGCGTCGCCGTGTTCGGCGCAGTGGCGGTCGCGGCTGTCGCAATAGCGTCGATCGGCCTCTTCCAGATTACGCCAAAGGGTTTTCTGCCGTCAGAGGATCAGGGAGCATTTTTCGCCGCGATGCGGCTGCCCGAGGGCGCCTCGGTCAGGCGAACCGAAGAGCTCGTCGCCCAGGTCGAAAACATCATCCGGCCGATCCCCGGTGTGAAGGCTGTGCTCTCCGTGGTCGGTCTCAACTTCATCGACTACGTCGCCTCGTCGAACCAGGCCTTCTTCGTGATCGAGATGCAACCCTATGACGAGCGCACCGCGTCCGACGAGAGCGTCGACGCGGTCATCGCCAAGCTTCGCCCGCGGCTCGCCGCGATCCAGGGCGCGATCGCCTTCCCGTTCAACCTCCCGCCGATCTTCGGTCTCGGCAACACCGGCGGCTTCCAGTACGCGCTCGAGGCGCTTCAAGGCCAGAAGCCGGCCGAACTCGCGGCGGTGATGCGCGGTCTCTTGGTCTCAGCGAACCAGCAGCCCGAGCTTGCCGGCGTTTTCAGCACCTTCGCCGCTGACACCCCTCAGGTGTATCTCGACATCGACCGCGACAAGGCGCAGGTGCTGGGCGTCAATGTCAGCGACGTCTTCAGTGCGCTGCAGGCAACGCTCGGCGGGTTCTACGTCAACGACTTCAACCTGTTCGGCCGTACCTGGCAGGTCAATATCCAGGCCGAGGCGAAGAACCGCGACACGATCGACGACATCTATCGCGTCTATGTGCGCAGCAATACCGGGGCGATGGTGCCGATCCGGGCGCTCGCCGAGGCGCGGCTCGTCCAGGGGCCGCAGGCGGTGATCCGCTACAACGGGTTCCGCGCCGCGATCATCAATGGCGCGCCCAAAGCGGGTGTCAGCTCCGGTCAGGCCTTGAGCGCAATGGAGCGGGTGTCGTCCACAACCCTGCCCGCAGGCTACAGCTTCGAATGGACCGCAACCGCGTTGCAGGAGAAGGCGACGGCCGGGAAGACCGGCATCGTGCTCGGCCTCGCCGTGATGTTCGCCTATCTGTTCCTGGTCGCGCTCTATGAGAGCTGGAACATCCCGATATCCGTCCTGCTGTCGGTGAGCGTTGCCATGCTCGGGGCGATCGCCGCCGTGGTGCTGTCGGGCCTCGCCTTCGATATTTACGCGCAGATCGGCCTTGTGGTGCTGGTCGCGCTTGCCGCGAAGAACGGCATTCTGATCGTCGAGTTCGCCGTCGAACAGCGCCGCGGGGGCAAGTCCATCCTCGAATCCGCGGTCGAGGGCGCGCGGCTGCGCTTCCGGCCGGTGATGATGACCAGCTTCGCCTTCATCTTCGGTCTTCTGCCGCTCGTCATCGCCCACGGCGCCGGTTCGCTCAGCCGCCGCGCCGTGGGAACGCCGGTATTTGGCGGCATGATCGCGGCGGCCTTGGTCGGGATCTTCGTGATCCCGACGCTTTACGTCGTCTTCCAGTGGCTGCGCGAGCGTACCGCCCGGCAAGTCGGCCATCAGGAAGCAAGCGGCGACGCCGCGAGCTTGGGTGACCCGGGAGAGTAGCGATGATCGAAGTCGCCGTGGTAGACGACCTATCGCCGTGTCACGAGCATCAGCGCCGGCAAAGCCAGCTGCGCCAGACGGCGTACCACTGGCACATGCGATTCCTCGTACCATCCTGCCCGGTGCAGCAGGTTTACGGTCCCCAACGTCTCCGCGCGCCAGCGTACGGGGACGTTCAGCACGCTCTCGCAGCCGAGCGAGGCAATCAGCTCATGGTCATAGAACACGGCGGCGATATCCTCGCGCGTGCGGCCGATATAGGGCTCGCCGCAACGGATCACCTGATCCATCCACGGTGTATCCGTCACCGGCTTTCGCCCGCCAACGGGATACGCGGCAGGTTGGTTGGTGTACCGCCGCTCCGACTGCCGCAGACCGGGGTGGTGCACCAGCACGGTGAAAAGAATGTGCCCCACCGATGCCGACACCGCCGCGTCGAGCGCACGGAACGTTGCGTCCGGCTGATCCGTCAGCTCATGCGCCGCGCAGAGTGCGTCCAAGTGGCTTCCGGGATCATCCGTCATCGGTTGGGCTCCAGGTTCATGGGACGAGATGCTTCAGGCAGCAGGCCCTGCGGGCGCAGACGCAGCACCAAGATCAGGACGCCGCCGATGACCGCCTCGCGCAGGCTCGCGACCTGCACAGGAGAGAGCGCGGGAACGACGTCTCCCATGAAGCGCGAGCCCTCGGTCAGCGCCTCCAGCAGCAGCGCGCCGATCACCGCGCCGGCCATGCGGCCCGTACCGCCCAGGGTCAATGCCAATACAACGTTCAACGTGAGCAGCACATCGAGCGAGTCCGGCGCGATATAGCCGTTGAAGTGGACGTAAACGCTCCCGGCGAGGCCCGATACACCGGTACCCAACGCGAAAGCTCGGATCTTGAACCAGAGCACGCGCTTACCGGCGACCGCCGCGACCATTTCGTCTTCCCGCATCGCCCGCAGCACGCGCGCAAACGGGCTCAACGCGAGCCGCGTCAGTGCCGCCCAGCAAACGACGACGAGGCCCCAGCATAGCGCCATGCACAAGAGATCGAATTGCATCGGCGACAGCACGGAACGCCACGGTCCCGGCACGCCGCTAATCCCGTCCGTGCCGTTACTAAGCCACCGCTCGTTCGCGGCGATAAGTTGGATGACCTGTGCGAACCCGAGCGTCACCAGCGCGAGATAATCACCCTTCAGACGCGCGGTCACTGCTGCTAGCACGGTGCCCAGGGCCGCGGCGATCCCGACAGCGGCGAGACACGCCAGCGGTATGGGCCACCCCAGCCGCAGACTCAACAGCGCCGAAGCATAAGCCCCCAGCGCAAAAAAGCCGGCGAGGCCCAGATTGATCATCCCGCCCAGACCCCAAACGACGTTCAAACCCAACGCCAGCAGGACGTTGATGCCGGCGAACACCATCAGCGAAGCAAGATAGGCGGTCACGAGGCGCGTTGCCCAAGGAGGCCTGCGGGGCGGAAGGACAGCATCAGCAGGATCGCGAGAAAACCCACCGCGCCGCGATACGTGGCGGGCAGCACCAGCAGTGACATTTCCTCGCCGATGCCGATCAGAAACGCCCCCATGACGGCGCCGGGAACGCTGCCCAGTCCGCCAACGACGGCGGCGGCGAAAATCGACAGCAAGACGCGAAAGCCAGTCAGCGGATCGACTTGCGTGTCGAGCGCGACCAGCATCCCACCGAACCCGGCCAGCCCCAGCCCGACGAAATTGGCGATGCGCCCAATCCGCACCGCGTCGATCCCCTTCAGCGAGGCCAGCATCGGATTGTCGGCGACGGCCCGCATCGTCTTGCCGGCGCGGGTAAAGGCTAGGAAACAGAACAGTGCCGCCATCGCGACGATCGCCGCGATGGCGTCTTGCACCTGCTGCGGTCCGGCATGCAGGCCAAAGCCGCGCCAGTCGCGATGTACCGCCAGATCGAACCCGCGGGGGTCGTTGCCAAACACGAAGCGGACAGCGTTCTCCAAGATGATCCCTAGCGCCACCGAAGCGATCGTGGTCGTCAAAGCACCGGACGATCGCAACGGTCGCAACGCCGCCTCGTCGGCGACAACCCCCGCCACGCCAGCGACGGCGAAGGCGGCGATCAGCGATGGCACTATCGGCCAGCCCAACGCGGTGTTCGCCGTCCACCCGGCGAAGGCGCCAATCGTGGCGATGCTGGCGACAGCGAAGTTGGCGAAGCGCAATACGGCGTAAACCGCATTGAAGCCGATCGCGGGCACCGCAAGAACGGCGCCCTCCATTGCGCCGTTAAGCGCGAGTTGCAGCGCGTTCGTCAGGAGAGCGACAGCAGCTTCGGCTGGCCGCCCTCCACCTCGTCGAAGCGGAACTTGCAGCTGATGATGTCGCCTTCCGGCGTGAAGTCGCACGGGCCGGACGCGCCCGAATAATTCACCCCCGTGCCGGCGGCGAGCAGCTTCATCCCCTCGGTCGCGCCGTGCACCTCACGGCCGCTCCCTTGGCTGACCTTGCGGATCGAGTCGTGTATCGCCATCCCGGTCGTCTGCCCCGATTTGGCGACTGCAAGAGCGATCATGTTCACGTGGTCGTAGACCTGACAGGAATAGGGGTCGGGGTTCTGCGTTCCGAGAATCTTCCGCACCGTGGCATAGGCCGGGCTGTCGAGGTCGGGCGAGGGAGCAAACGACCACAGCCCGCTGGTCAGCTCGGGCTGGAGGCTCGACAGCACCGTCGGCGTCGCGGCGTAACCCGGCGTGAGGCGGTGTCCGTCATACCCCGCCTGGTAAAGCTCGCGCAGCAGCACGGCGAGATCGGGGGCGTAGGCATTGAGGAACAGGGTGTCGGGCTTCTCGCCAAGCGCGCGATCGATCTCGGAGCGGAAGCTTGTCTGCTTCGGGTCGTAGATGATCTGCCCGATCGCCTCGCCGCCGCCTGCCTTCATCACCTCGGAGATGCGGGTATAGGAATCGACCGCAAACGGGGTCTGCGCCGCCAGCGCGAAGACGCGCTTCGCCTTGTTGTCGATCAGGAACTGGGTGGCGCGCGTCATCTGCAAGCGGGTATTGGGTTGGGTGCGGATGATGTAGCCCTGATGCGGCAGCTTGGTGATCGAGTCGGCGCCGGAGACGGTGAACAGCATCACCTTTGCTTCCCAGCACAAAGGCGCGACGGCGGTCGTAACGGCGCTGGCCCAGGTGCCGACCACGGCCGACACGCGATCGACGTCGATCAGCTTGTGGGCGCCCGCGACCCCCGCATCGGGATTGGTCTGCGTGTCGGCGACGGTGACGGCGATTTGCCGCCCACCGATGCCACCGGCCTGGTTGATCTCGTCGGCGGCTGCCTGGATCACCTTGACCATCGAGGGCCCATATTGGCCGCCCGCCCCGGTCAGCGGGCAGAGCGCGCCGATGCGCAGCGGTTCATCGGCGGCGCGCGCAAAGCGGATGAACGGAGCCGCAAGCCCAACCGCCAGCGCGGTCCGGCGCGTGATGACCATGATATTTCTCCCCTCTTGCCGGGCCAGCCTATACCGGATCAGCCGCCCAAAAACAGCCGGCGGACCTCCGGGTCTTCCGCCATTGCACGTGCCGGGCCGTCGCGCACCGTGCGCCCGTCGACCAGCACAACGCCGCGGTCGGCGATCATCAGCGCCTCACGGGCATTCTGCTCGACCATGACGATCGATGTGCCGGTGCGGTGAATATCGACGATCGTGTCGAACAGGATCTCGGCCGCCGCAGGCGACAATCCCGCGGAGGGCTCGTCCAGCAGCAGCAGGCGCGGCGAAACCATCAGCGCGATCGCCATTGCGAGGATTTGCCGCTGCCCGCCCGACAGCGTGCGCGCCAATGCCCGCCGCTTGTCCGCCAGCATTGGAAACCGTTCGAGCAGCGCGTCGATACGCGCTCGAATGCCGGCGTGCTCGATCAGCCCGCCCATTTCGAGATTCTCGCGCACCGTCATCGACGGAAACACATTTGCTTCCTGCGGGACGAAAGCGATGCCGCGCCGCGCCCGGTCGCCAGGCGACAGATGCTGTATGGCCCCGCCATCGAACAGCATCGCGCCGGATTTCAGCGGCAACAGGCCGGCGATGGCCTTGAGCAGGGTGGATTTACCGGCGCCGTTCGGACCGATGATGGCGACCATTTCACCCGGCGCGACGGTCAGTTCGGCGCCTTTCAGAATTTCATCGGCCGCGCCGTAGCCGCAAACGATTCTTTCAGCGCGCATCAGCTCCATCGGCGCCGGCCCATATAGGCCTCCTGCACCGCAGGGTCGGCTGCGACCTCGGCGAAACTGCCCTGTGTCAGAACGCGCCCCTCGGCCATCACCACCACCGGATCGCAGAGCTGCGCGACTATGTCCATGTGATGCTCGATCACAAGGAAGGTCATGCCCTCGTCGCGCAGCGCGCGCAGATGATGTGCGATCTCCTCGGCAAGCGTCGGGTTCACTCCAGCGACGGGCTCGTCCAGCAAGATCATGCGAGGCGTCGCCATCAGCGCCCGCCCGATCTCCAACAGTTTCTTCTGACCACCCGACAGCGACGCGGCCGGCGCGTTGCCGAGCCGCAGCAGCCCGAGTCGATCAGCGATCGACACGGCGGCAGCGCGCGCCGCCTCCTCCGCCGCCCGGCCACCCCCGAACAATGCCGTCCCGACCCCTTCTCCCGGCTGGTCCGGGGCATAGAGCATCAGATTCTCCATCACCGATAGGCGGGGGATGCCACGCGCGATCTGAAAGCTGCGGACCATTCCCGCGCAGGTGATCTGATCGGGCCGCCACCCCGTCACGTTCCGCCCGGCGAACCAAACGGTGCCGGCATCCGCGCGCGCGACGCCGCTGATGCACTGGAACGCCGTGGTCTTGCCCGCCCCGTTCGGTCCGATAAGTGCGGTGATGGTTCCCTCGGTGACGGTCACGTCAAACCCGTCGAGCGCCACCACGCCACCATAGCGCCGACGAAGCTGGCGCACCTCGAGCAGTGGCGGCTTCACGTGCTCGCTATGCGACTGACGCGCGCACTCGCGGCGTCTCGCGCTTTGGCGCGATCATCTTCAAGATGCTCAACTCACCCCCCACGTTCGTGCTCCGCTCCAATGTCGCCGACAGTGCTAAGCCCGGCAACGACAAAGGCGCTCGGCCAATTGCCCCAAGCGCGTTTCGCCATTCAGTCCAAAGCGGAGCAAAGTTCCGGTCATGAACCACCGGCAAATTTGACGCCACCATCTTCTTAGCCGGCGGGTCTCATCGTGCCGCGTTGGAGCGGGCGACGGCGGGTCAATTTGAGTTGTCGGAGCGCTGTCCGTACTGACCGCTTTCGAACGCTTGCGTCAGAGCGTTGGTAAGCTCCTCAAACCCGAACGGCTTCTGAAGCAACTGCAATCCGTCGATCTCGGCGAATGTGATCGTTTCCAGGCTGCCGGAGATCATAACAACGGGAATGCCAAGCGCACGCGCATATCGGGCAAGCGAGTCGCTCGGTTCGCCCGGCATCAATACGTCGAGGACGATGGCGTCCACCGGGTCGCCCTGTTGCAATCGCTCACGCATCGAAGCGCCGTCCTTGGCGGTGGTGACCCGATAACCGTCCTTCTGGAGCATCGCTGCGATTACTTGTCTTACAACCCCGCTGTCGTCAACCGCGAGGACATGTTTAGGCTGGGTCATACTCGACCTCTTGCACGGTGCAATCGACCAACCAGGGCTCGGAGTTAGGGGGTGGTAGCGTCTGGCAGACCGCCTTCAAATTCGTCCGAACGGAGCCTGTGCTCTAGCCCAAATGGCATAGATGCGAGCAATCTCATCTCTTCCAATTGTTTCGGTGAAAGCTTCCGTGCCAATGGCGTAAACATCACACCCGTGATCGATGAGAAGACAGGCGGTGTCGATGGCCCGCTCGGGGCTCGGATGCGGCGCCACGTAGTCGGTTGCGCCATCCCGATATTGGACGTGCCATATCATTGGCGAAAGGCCCCGATGCAGGTGGCAACCGAATGCTTTTCAACCAAAAAATTGCAGTGCGCTAGGTTCGGAACATACTCAGATAGTTCGGATGTTTTTCCAGCCGACACTGCGTCAGACCAGAACTCATCTTTTTACCGCGATAGCGGCCATGTTCGGTGGCAAGCATCGGCCGGGTTTGACACCGCAACGGCCGCCCACTTGTTAAAGCAGTTCTCGCCATGAGGCGATTTGTAGGATCAATGCGGGCTGCTCACTTCGCGGAGATGCTCCCAGCTTCGGCCCATGCTGCCGGCGGGCGCTCGCCGTCTCTCGCAACAGATGGCGGATGGTCGCTTCGTCGATGCTGTCGCGGCGCATCAGCTGCTGCACGATCGGCTCGGCCAGGAGCTGGTCAAGCGTCGGCTCGTCGGAAGGAGAGTTCGTCGGCACCACGCCGAGGAGCGCTCTGTTGATCATAATTCCACTCCCGCGTGATCCGCGCCGGGCTCGCCGCCCGCCCGCTTAAAGACGATGAGCAGCGGAATCGCCGCGAGCGTCGCGATCATCAACAGCTTGTAGTCGTCGATGTAAGCGATGATCTGCGCCTGCTGCGTGATCATGGCGTCGAGCGCGGCGCGCCCAGCAGCGGTGAGCGGGTTCCAGAATTGCGCGATGCTGGGCTCGGCGAACGTTCGGTTGACGGCTGTCACGTGCTGCGCGATCTCGGCGTGATTGATTTGCGTGTTCGTCGTCAGCAGTGCGTTCACGACCGAGATGCCGACGCTCGAACCGATGTTGCGCGACAGGCTGTAGATGCCAGCGCCTTCCGCCCGCAGGTCGGATGTCAGCGTCGATAGGGTTGCGGTGCTCAGCGGCACGAAGAGGAAGCCGAGACCGATGCCCTGGATCACGCCGACCACGATGATCGTCGTCTGTGACACATCGGGAGTCCACCCCGTCATCGCATAGAACGACCAGGCGGTCAGCCCCAGGCCGACGCCGAGAAGAATGCGCGTATCGAGCCGACCGATCAGCTTTCCGACGGCCAGCATCGCGGCCATCGTGCCGACGCCTCGCGGCCCCAGCACGAGGCCGGCGGTGACGATCGGGTAGTTCATCAGGTCCTGAAGGTAGGGCGGCTGCAGCGCCAGCGAGGCGTAATAGGTCAGACCGATGATCGCGACAAAAAGATTGCCGGCCGCGAAGTTGCGGTCGCGGAACAGCGACGGCCGCACGAACGGTTTATCCGCGGTGAAGGTGTGAGCAAGAAACAGATAGAACGCCGAGGCAGCGATGATCGCCTCGATGACGATCTCGCTGGAGCCAAACCAGTCGAGCTCCTCGCCGCGGTCGAGCATCACCTGCAAGGCGCCAATCGCGAGGCTCAACATGCCGAAGCCGAACCAGTCGAGCTTCTCACTTGCATTCCGCCCGGTCTCCGGTAGGAAGGCGGTCATCCCGAGGAAGGCAAGGACGCCGATCGGGAGGTTGATGTAAAACACATAGCGCCAGCTATAGGCCTCAGTCAGCCAGCCGCCGAGTACCGGTCCAAGAACGGGGCCAGCCATCACCGCGACGCCCCAAAGCGCCATCGCCGAACCTTGCCGCTCCTTCGAATTGATGTTGAGCAGCACGGCCTGCGAGAGCGGCACGAGCGCAGCGCCCAGCAAGCCCTGCAGGACCCGGAACAGCACGATCTCGACCAGAGACTGCGCCATGCCGCAAAGCATCGAAGCAATCGTGAAGCCGGCGACGGAAACGAGGAAAAGCCGTTTGAGCCCAAAACGGCTGGCAAGGTAACCGGTCGGGGGCGTCATGATCGCGGCGGCGACGATGTACGAGGTCAGCACCCAGTCGATCTGGTCCTGACTGGCCGAGACGCTGCCCTGCATGTAGGGCAGCGCGACATTGGCGATCGTCGTGTCGAGCGCCTGCATCAGGGTGGCGAGGATCACGCAGACGGTGATCGCCGCCCGATTGCCGCCCGCTGGCGCGCGCTCCGCAGGCATTACGCCCCCCGTTGGCGGTCACCGAACAGGGCGGCCAGGAAGTGCGGCAGGCCCCGCGTATGACCGGTGTCGACACCGACCTCGACGCTCATCCCCGCGCGCAGCGGCGGCAGGCTCTTGTTCTTTGTATCAATGCGTACGTGCATCGTGATCCGCTGCACGACCTTGACCCAGTTGCCGCTGGTGTTCTGTGCGGGCAGCAGCGAGAACTGCTGCGCCGAGGCCGGGCTGACGCTCTCGACGACACCATGCCAATCCGCATTCGGGTACGTGTCGGCTGTCACCGTGACCGGCTGCCCCGGCAGCACATAGGTCAGCTCGGTCTCTTTCGGGGTCGCATCGATCCACAGGTGGTCGGTATCGACGAGATAGAAGGCGGTCATCGAGGCCGCGAGGTACTTGCCGGGAGCGATAGAGGGCACGTTGGTAACGATGCCGCTGAACGGCGCCCTGACGACGCTGTCGTCAAGCTGGCGCTGCGCCTCGTCGACCTGAGCTTTGGCTTGCAGGTACTGCGGGTGCTGGGCCACGGGGATGTTCGGGTCGCCGTCCAGCCTTGCAAGCTGCACCGCAGCCTGCTGGCGCAGCGAGTCGAGTTTGCTTTGGTCGGCTTGGAGGGTGAACCGCGCCTGGTCGTAATTGGCCTTGGAAACGACGTCGCTTCGCGTGAGCACTGCATCCCGGTCGTAGGTCACCTGATCGAGCCCGACCTGCGCTTGTTGCGCCGCGACGTCGCTGAGCATGCGCGCGTAGTCCACTTTCATCGACGCGACGGTCAGCGCTGTCTGCGCCAGGTTGGCCTTGGCGTTCTCGAGAGCGATCTCGAACTGACGAGGATCGAGGCGGTACAAAACCTGGCCAGCGTCGACGTGCTGGTTTTCCGAGACTTTGATTTCCTTGACGATGCCCGAGACGTCGGTCGAGACGCCGACCGTGTCAGCCTCGACATAGGCGTCGTCCGTCGACATCACCTGGCCGCCGGTGACGTACCAGTAGGCTCCGGCAATCAGCGCGACGGGCAACAACGCAAACAACGCCCATCGCAGCGGCGGCCGTCGCGAAGACCGCGGCGCCTTCTCAGGCGCGGCTGGGAGCGCCGCCGCCCGCGCTTGTAGTGCGCTGGGTCTCCCGGCTGGCGCATCGGCGGCGTCCTGGCGCAGCAGAACTTCCGTGTCATTGGGCATAAGAGATCTGTCTCCGCCTGAACATTTCCTCGGCTCGATGGAATGTGCAGACCGCCGACCCCAATTAAAATCTGGTATCTGTTGCATTCGATATTGAGGAAAACTCAGCAATGGATCGCGGCGATCTCGCCAACCTGACCGCGTTCGTCGCGGTAGCCGATCATCTCAGCTTCCGAGCGGCGGCGTTGAGACTCGGTGTGACGCCCTCGGCGCTCAGCCACACGATGCGGCAGCTGGAGGAGCGACTGGGGATTCGCTTGCTGCACCGCACGACGCGCAGCGTCTCGGTGACCGACGCGGGCCTTCGCTTGCTTGAGCGGCTGCGGCCGGCAATCGATCAGATCGCCAGCGCGCTGGAAGACTTAAACCAGGATCGTGACCGCCCCGTCGGACGGCTTAGAATCTATGCGATCCATACGGCGGCAGCGGCGGTCATCGCACCGGTCTGGCAACGCTTCCTATCGACGTACCCTGGGGTTCATCTTGAGCTTCAACTGGGTGAAGCGCCAATCGATATCGTAGCGAAGGGGTTTGACGCCGGCATCGGACCGCAGGACCGGGCAGCAGCCGACATGATCATCCTCCGGGTGATGGGGCCGATGAAAGTGGCGGTGGTGGGTGCGCCGTCCTATTTCGCGCGGCGCCCTCGGCCCCGAACTCCGGACGATCTCGCCCGTCACAGTTGTGTGGAATATCGCCGAGGTGCTGATGGCGCCGTCTACGAGTGGGAATTCGAGCGGAGCGGTAAGTCGCGGAAGATTTCGGTGAGTGGAAGGGTGATGGTCAACGACCCCGATCTGGCCGTGCGCGCGGCGGTCGATGGATTGGGAGTCGCATACACGATCACAGCTCAGGCCGAACCATTCCTGCGTTCGGGACAGCTGGTCCGGGTGTTGGAGGACTGGTCGCCGTCTTTCGAGGGCCTCTTTCTGTATTATCCGAGCCACCGGCAGGTCCCGGCCGCCCTGCGCGCCCTCATTGACATGATCCGTGCCACCGGCGGCTCAAATTCGGCCGAGCGACTGGGCGAAAATCCTTTCTCGGAGGGCTGAGTACAGGCACCAGTTGGGCCGCTGTCGCCTCCTCTGAGCGGGCGACGGCCGCGGAACATCACGGAAGGGCAGCTTCGTTCGAAAGCTGACGCCGCCCGTGCTCCGCAGCAACGGGATGATCATACCCTGCTCGCCGACCAGCTGCTTGGAGCGATGCTCGATCCGGTGATGTCGGCATCCGCCATCGCGCTGCGCCGCACGTCATCGGTTCGATCCCGGTTGGCTCCGCCAACCCTTTCAACGAGACATCTGCCGAGCCTACGAACGACTGGTACGCAACTGGTACGCAATGGAACTTGGAAACCGAGATTTGACGAAGACCCCAGGCGCGCCCCGACCGCCGTCGTGGCGAACGATTCGATAACCAGCATCCACGCGATCCCTTGGCACCGCCGGCGCCGAAACCGGCACCCGCCCTTGATACCGGGTGCGCGCACCACACTTCCTGACGGGAGACAGCGCCGCAGTCGCCAGCCCGATGCGGGTGATCGACTCGGAGGGGAAACAGCCAATGCCCAACATCGTAGACGACTTTGCGGACATCCGTGCGCAACTGAGCGCTCTATCCGACCCGGTGGTGGCGCTGGTCGCCGAGCGGTTCCGGCTTGAGGCGCAGGGCGATACCAAGACCGCAGGCCTCGGCCCCGACGAAACCCATGCCGTCACCGTGGAAACCGCGAGGGAAATCGGTCGCCTCGATGACCAGATCGCGAGCATTGTCGCCACCTCGGCGGCGGGGATCATCAGGCAGGTCCGCGTCCTCCGGGAAATCAGCGAAGGCGTCTATTATGCGGACAACGACGACCACCGGAGCGACGGTTGCGCCGACAGGCTGGAAGCCTCAATCACTGCCGGAATCGAGCGGCTTGCCGGGATGAGGTAGAGGCCGGCGTTGGCTCCCTCAATGTAAAAAATGGCTGAGCCGGAAACGGCTAAGCCCTTTCCGTTTTCGATGCAGCGGCCCCGAAGAGTGAACCGCTACAAGGCTTGCCAGAACTCCGCGGCGACGCGGGCGCAGCGTTCCGGCTGCAGCAGATTGACGCCGTGGCCAACGCCGGCGAACGATTCGACACGCCCGTTGGGCAAGGCGTCGACGAAGGTTTGCTGTTGCGCCGAGGCGATCGGGCTCTTATCGCCGCTGAGGAGCAGAACCGGAGCCTTTATCCCCGGCAATAACGGCAGGGTATCGACACCCTCGAAGCAATCGTGCATCGCCGCAGCGACCTCGCGCGGCGTCCGGTCCATCTCGCGGACAACCCAATCGCACAGCTCCTTGCCGGCGTGCTCCATGTCGAGCCGATAGCCGAGCGTCTGGCGGCACCATTCCCCGACCCCGTGGGCACGCATCGCGTCGGATGCGGTGGCGCGGTCGAGCGCGTAGATTTGCTTGATCCGATCGGGGATACGCGACGGGGTGTTGCACAGCACCAGGCTGGCAATACGCTCGGGATGTGAAGCGGCAAGCAGCAGGCCGATGATCCCGCCCGAGGATTCGCCGACCCAATGCACCCGCGGCAGGGACAACGCGTCGAGCACGGAAATGATCTGCGCGCCGATCGCCTCCGGCGTGTAGCGATACCCGGCGGGCGGCTGGTCGGAGAGACCGCAACCGAGCAGATCGGGGCGATAAACCCGGCGCGTTTCGGCGATCACCGGCACCCAGCGGTTCCAGAACAGCGCGTTGCGGGCGAAACCGTGCATCATCAGCACCGGCGTCGCGGTATCCCACGGCCACAGGAAATCGTCGACGGCACAGTGGATCGAGACGCCTTCCGGTAGGGAAATCCGAGGCATCGGCGGCGCCTCAGCTTCGCACGAACTTGTCGACGCTGCGGTCCTGGGTCAATCCGGCGTAGATGTCGCCGCGCGAGTCGACGCCGATCCCGTGGACATGGCGGCTCGCCATGCGGGCTAGCACGGCGCCTTGTCCATCGCGCACACAGATTTGGGCCGGCTTGTCGCCGTCTTCCTGCTCGGCAATGTAGAAATTGCCGTCCCGGCCGCGGGTGATGTCGTTCGGCCCGCCCATACCGGTCCATTGGCCCAGGAAATCGCCGTCCGGCGAGAATATCTGGACGCGCTTGTTCGCTCGATCGGCAACATAGAGCTTGCCGTCATCGTCGAACGCGATGCTGTGCGGCAGGTGGAACTGGCCCTCCCCCTTGCCCGGCGCGCCCCACGATGTGACGAGCGTTCCGTCGCGGGTAAAGCGGTGCACGCGGGCATTGCGGTAGCCGTCAGTCACGTAGATGTCGCCGTTGGGGTGGGCCATCATCTCGGTCGGATGGTTGAACGGCCCCGCCGCGCGTGGCGCGAGCCACGGGGCGCCTTCGCAGCCCGTGTCGGAGTGCACCCCGCGCGTGCCGAGTTCCAGCAAGGGCTTACCGTCCAAGGTGAACGACTTCGCGACCGAGTCGGAGCGGTCGGTGGTGTAGACGATGTCGCCGACGATTTTCAGACCGTGCGGGTCGGTGACCTCGCCGCTGCCCCAGGCGCCCAGGTACTTCCCCTCGCGGTCGAACACCACCACCGGGGGATCCTTGCGCTGGAACACGTAGAGGCGGTCCTGTGCATCGGCCGCCACCCGGCTGATCAGCCCGAACGATTGCCCCGCCGGCGGTTTGAAGAAATCGCGGATCAGCTCGTAGGTGTATCGGCCGGTGCCGAGTTGCGTCATCGTGGATTCCTCCTCCTGTATCGGGGCACAGCCTTGCGGCTTGAAAGCGGGTGGCCCCTGGTCCCACGCGTGATAGCGCCGGCTCACGCCGCCGCGGCAGCCCCCCGTCCCTGGAGCACCTCGCGGATGCCGGCGATGATACGGTTGCGGTCCGGGAAGACGTGGTTTTCGAGGATCGGGCTGTAGGGTATCGGCACCTGCAAGGCGCAGACGCGCTTCACCGGGGCCTTCAGGCGGGCGAAAGTCGCGGCGTCCTCGGTGGCGATAGCGGCAATTTCCGCCGAGAAGCCGGCGGTCGGCCCAGCCTCGTCAGCGATGACCAGCCGACCCGTTTTCCGCACCGAGGCCCGGATCGTTTCCGTATCCAGCGGCACCAGGGTGCGCGGATCGACGATTTCGACCGAGACCCCCTCCGCGGCGAGCAATTCGGCGGCAGCGAGCGCCTCATGCACCAGCCAGGCGAGGGCGACGACGGTCACGTCGCTGCCCTCTCGCTTGATGTCGGCCTGGCCGAGCGGGATCGTGTAGTCGCCTTCCGGCACCGGCCCTTTGCGCGCCATCAGCCGGCTCGACTCGAACGAGATGACCGGGTTGTTGTCGCGGATCGCGGTCTTCAAGAGGCCCTTCATGTCGTGGGGCGTCGACGGCAAAAACATCTTCAGGCCAGCGACGTTCATGAACATCGAATAAGGCGATTGCGAGTGCTGCGCCGCGATCTGGCCGCCGCCCCCGACGGACGCGCGAAACAGGATCGGGAACTTCACCTGGCCGCCGAACATGTAGTGGATCTTCGCCGCCTGATTGACGATCTGGTCCATCGCGACAAAGCAGAACGTCACCTGCCGCCAGTCGACGATCGGGCGGAAACCGGACCCGGCCGCGCCGATCGCCATGCCGGTCAGCGCCGCTTCGGTGATCGGCGTCGCCCGGATCCGCTGCGGGCCGAACTCCTTGAGCAGCGGCGGGAGCGCGTCGGTCGACATGTAGAAAATCTTGGGATCGCGCCGCATCTCCTCGGCGATCGCCTCAAGAGCGGCCTCGCTGTATGTCAGCTCTCGCATCGTCCGGATCCTTGAATTTAGGAGGGGCGTCAGGCCGCAAACACGTCGTCGGTTGCCTGTTCCGGCAGCGGGAACGGGCTTGCTTCGGCGAAAGCGGCGGCGGCCTCGAGAACCCCCATGACCTCGCCCTCCATCGCCCGCAGCCCCGCATCATCGAGCTCACCCTGTTCCCGAAGCCGCCGCTCGAGCAGCGCGATCGGGTCCTTTTGCTGCCACGCTTCGATCTCCGCCCGGTCGCGAGGATCGGGCGGTCCGCGGCGTTCGGTATGGCCGCGCCAGCGGTAGGTCTTGCACTCGATGAGGGTCGGGCCGCCGCCCGAACGCGCCCGATCCACGGCGGCGTTCGCCGCCTGATGGACTGCGAAGATGTCGTTGCCGTCGACCACGACGCCCGGAATGCCGTAGCCGGCCGCGCGCGTCGCCACATCGCTCAGCGCATGCGTTGCGGCGGCCGCGGTGTGCGCCGCATACATGTTGTTCTCGCAGACGTAGATCATCGGCAGCTTCCAGGTCGCCGCGATATTGAGGCACTCGTGGAAGGGCCCGGCATTCGATGCGCCGTCACCGAAAAACGAGACCGCGACACCGCCCTTCCCTTCCATCTGCGCGGCAAGGCCGGCGCCGGTGACGATCGCGATCCCACCCGCGACGATGCCGTTGGCCCCGAGCATGCCGATGCCGAAATCGGCGATGTGCATCGAGCCGCCCTTGCCCTTGCAGTAGCCGGTCTGCCGGCCGTAAAGCTCGGCCATCATGCGGTTGAGGTCGGCGCCCTTGGCGATGCAGTGGCCATGGCCGCGATGCGTCGAGATAATCCGATCGCTGCGCTCCAGCGCGCTGCACACGCCGACCGCGACCGCTTCCTCGCCAATGTAGCAGTGCACGACGCCGTAGATCCTGCCGCCGAGGTAATCGGCCGAGGCGCGCTCCTCGAAGCGGCGGATGGTGAGCATCTGGCGCAGCATCTCGCGCTGCTTGTCGGGCGGCAGGTTAGGCGAGAGGCTCATCATCGGCGTGATCCCTCCAGGCCTGTCTGGATTTTTCATGATGGGCGAGGACGCGAAGGCTGGCAACCGGAACGCCGGGCCTGACCCTAGCCACAGAAGCGGGCAGCCAGCCTCCGCTCAGTCGACGAACCCCTGTGCACAGAGCGCCAGGGAATAAAACTCTCATCACGGCAATCTAATATCGCGCCGGGCGAGTGGTCGGTTTGGTGTGAGCGACCAGAGCTCACTCCGGCGCTACCGTTCGGGAGGCCACGATGTGGTACCACCCTGCCGCATTCACCCTGGGAAAACGCGATGTGATCGGGGCTTGGATTATCTGCCTGATAGTCGTCATACCCTTCTTCGGATGGCCTATCGTCGAGAACGCGATTTGGCCCTGAGGCAGAGCCGGAATGGCACCGTAACGAACGATCCGGCCTGCGGGGTGGCGCTGCGTCGCGGCTGCGGCCGCACGTTCTGGAGACTGCGCGCCACGTATTTTGAATATTCCGAAGATGCCGAGGTCTTGTCTCGCATTGCGGCGGCAATCTGCCGCTCGTTATCTGCGCCGATCTTTCTCCTGGAAACTCGACCCTATAGATGATAGCGAGCTAAGCGGCTCATCTTCGAAAAATGTACTCAAAACAAACTTGCATGATTTTGTTCAAAGAACTTCTCGCATCACATCGAAAATATTTATTCTATTGCTTGGGACATGTCGCACGCGGAGGCGTTTTAAATAAATCGGGGATTGCATCTCCCCAGGTCCGGCCCCATGTGAAGCACGTTGGCACTCGCAGCCCGGCAGTGCCAAGCGTCCGCTGAAAATTTGGTCCGAGGAGACCCACAAATGAGGCTACGTCCGCTGCAGGACCGCGTCCTGATCCGCCGTGTCGAGCCGGAGGGGAAGACGCCCGGCGGGATACTCATCCCCGACGCGGTGCAGGAAAAGCCGCTGGAGGGCGAGGTCGTCGCCGTTGGTCCGGGTGCTCGCAACAAGGATGGCTTGCTTGTCCCGGTGGATATGAAACCTGGCGACCGCGTGCTGTTCGGCAAATGGTCGGGCACCGAGGTCAAGATCGACGGCCAAGAGCTGATGATCATGAGCGAAGCCGACATCATGGGCGTGCTCGAACACGCCGTTGCCGAAAAGAAAGCCGCTTAACAAAGGAATACCCAACATGGCTGCCAAGGACGTCAGGTTTAACGGCGACGCGCGCGACCGTATGCTGCGCGGCATCGACACTCTCGCCAACACGGTCAAGGTCACGCTCGGCCCCAAGGGCCGCAACGTCGTGCTCGACAAATCCTACGGCGCACCGCGCATCACCAAAGACGGTGTTACCGTCGCCAAGGAAATCGAGCTTTCCGACAAGTTCGAGAATATGGGCGCGCAGATGGTCAAGGATGTCGCCTCACGGACCAGCGATCAGGTCGGCGACGGGACGACGACCGCGACCGTGCTGGCGCAGGCGATCGTGCGCGAAGGCGCCAAGGCGGTCGCCGCGGGCATGAACCCGATGGATCTCAAGCGCGGCATCGACATGGCTGTCGTATCTGTCGTGGAGACGATCAAAAAGGTCGCGAAGAAGGTTTCGACCAACGCGGAGATCGCCCAGGTCGGAACGATCTCGGCCAATGACGACCGCGAGATCGGCGAGATGATCGCGCAGGCGATGCAGAAGGTCGGTAACGAGGGCGTGATCACGGTCGAGGAGGCGAAGAGCCTCGAGACCGAGCTCGACGTGGTCGAGGGCATGCAGTTCGATCGCGGCTATGTCTCGCCGTATTTCGTCACCAATGCCGAGAAGATGATCTGCGAGCTCGAGAACCCGTACATCCTGTTGTTCGAAAAGAAATTGCCGGGCCTCCAGGTGATCCTGCCGCTGCTCGAGGCGGTGGTGCAGAGCAGCGATCCGCTGCTGATCGTCGCCGAGGACATCGAGGGTGAGTCGCTCGCTACGCTGGTGGTCAACAAATTGCGCGGCGGGCTCAAGGTCGCCGCGGTCAAGGCGCCGGGCTTTGGCGACCGCCGCAAAGCCATGCTGGAGGACCTTGCGGTCCTTACCGGCGGCCAGGTCATCAGCGAAGACCTCGGCATCAAGCTGGAGACGGTCACGCTCGACATGCTCGGCCGGGCCAAGAAGGTTCGCATCGACAAGGACAACACCACGATCATCGACGGCGCCGGCAAGAAAGCGGACATCCAAGCCCGCTGCACGCAACTGCGCGCGCAGGTCGAGGAAACGACCTCGGAATACGACAAGGAAAAGCTGCAGGAACGGCTGGCCAAGCTCGCCGGCGGAGTCGCCATCATCCGCGTCGGCGGCTCGACCGAGGTCGAGGTCAAGGAACGCAAGGACCGTGTCGACGACGCAATGCATGCGACGCGGGCGGCGGTCGAGGAGGGCGTCGTGCCCGGAGGCGGCGTCACGCTGCTTTACGCGAGCCAGGCGCTCGGCGCACTGAACCCCGAAAACAACGACCAGAAAGTCGGCATCGACATCGTGCGCCGCGCGTTGCAGGCGCCTGCCCGGCAAATATTCGAAAACGCCGGTGCGGACAGTTCGGTCATCGTCGGCAAGCTGCTGGAGAAGGGCGACGCCAATCATGGCTTCGATGCCCAGAGCGGCACGTATGTCGACATGGTGACCGCCGGCATCATCGATCCAGCCAAGGTCGTGCGCACGGCTCTGCAG
>Ga0209006_10001151_pt1 | contig 24140 bp, 21 predicted proteins | sample JacPin_JW_Ref_O2_FD_188567 | JGI IMG/M metagenome (GOLD analysis project Ga0209006, IMG submission 188567) | Forest soil microbial communities from Algoma, Ontario, Canada - Jack Pine, Ontario site 1_JW_Ref_O2 (SPAdes) (version 2) | ecosystem: Environmental > Terrestrial > Soil > Boreal... | reverse complement strand
GCGAGTCTTATTTTGCCCTTGCGCTTCGCTATGACTTCACCTCCATCAGGTTGTCAAAGGGACTTTCACCCTCAAGCTGTCGTACATGCTCGGCACACATAAAAATGGGGCGCGGCTTACGGCCGAGCCCCTTTTTAGTTGGCCGGAGAGAGAGAGGCCAAGATCACGCATCCTTACGATGGGTTCGTGGGGATGTCTGACAAGAAAAGGCTAAGGTGCAGCGTTGAGGCATTTGTCACCAAAATGTAAAATTGCGCCGGGCGCGCAGCAGGTTAGAGTCGCGAACAGAACGGGCTGCATTTCTGGGTTGCAACAGCCCCCATCGTTGCCGCACGACGAATGCGGGCAAGGATGGAGCCAATGGCTACGGCACCGGCGTTGGCTTAACTAGTTGACTGTGAAGCTGGTCTTGCTGCTGGCGCTGCCTCCGGCGGTGGTGACCGCGATCTTCCCGGTTTTCGCTCCCGTGGGCACGACGGCGGTCACCTGCGTGTCGGAACTCACCGTGAAGTCGGCCGCCTTCACGCCGTCAAACTTCACAATCGTCGTCTGCGTCAATCCCGTGCCGTCAATCACCACCGGCGTTCCAACCGATCCGCTGGCCGGAATGCTGGTGATGGTCGGCAGCACTTTGAACGTCTTTGCGCTGGTCAGCGCAGTCGCGCCGGTCGTGACCGTTACGGACCCGGTCAGAGCATCAGCCGGCACGGTCGCCGTGAGGTAGGTGGTGCCGCTCAGCGTAACCGCGGTCGCAGGCGTGCCGCCGAACTTCACTACGGACGAACTACTGAAGCCCTGCCCCAGGACTCCGATCTTGGTGCCCTCTTTGCCGGAGACGGCCGGCGTTCCCGTCCCGGAGGGAACAAACGTTTCGACAAATGGGCCAAGACCAGTGGACAGGCTGTAGACGATGCCACATCCTCCGCCTTGCCCGGCGCAGTCGTTGACCCCACCATTCGTGGTTCCGTAGAAGGTTCCATTGGTGTTCTGGATCAGCCCCGCTTGGGGAAAATAGCCGTCGGTGCAGCCACTTTGCGAGCAAAAGCTGTAAAGGGTGGTCAGCTTGCCGGCTGGGGTGATCTGGAAGATCGTCCCGCAGCCATAGGAGGCCCCGCAGTGACCAGTGACCCCGTTAAATACGTTCCCGCCGTTCTCCGTGGTGCCGTAAAAGTTCCCGTCGGTGCCCTGGATCAGTGCAGCCTGCGGAGCAGATCCGTCCGCGCAGGCGCTTTCCGAGCAGAAGCTGTAAAGCGTAGTCAGCTTGCCAGCCGGGGTGATTTCAAAGACCGTGCCTAAGCCGTTGGCCCCACCCAAAGAAGTGGTTCCGTAGAAGTTGCCATTGCTGGCCTGCACCAGCGCCGCGTCTGGGGCGCCTCCATCGGCGCAGCCGCTTAGGGAGCAAAAGTTGTGAAGCCAGGTCAAGGTGCCGCTCGCGGTAATCGTGAAGACCGTTCCGCAGTCATAGGTGCAGCCGCCGTTGCCTCCACCGGTGGGGGTGGTGCCGTAGAGGTCCCCGTTGCTGCCCTGGATCAGGGCCGCCACCGGCATGTTGCCGCCCGGGGTATAGGCAAACGTGTAAAGGGTGGTCAGCGCGCCGGCCGGTGTGATCTTGAAGAGTGTGCCCCATCCGCTGTTGACCCCGTCGAAATTGGTGGTCCCGTAGAGGTCCCCGTTCTCGGCCTGAATCAGCGCGGCTTCGGGGGTTGCCCCGTCCGCGCAACCGCTTTGCGCGCAAAAGCTGTAAAGCGTGGTCAAGGTGCCGCCTGGGGTGATCTTGAAGACCGTGCCGCAGTTACCACTGCAGCCGCCGTTGGCCCCGCCGTTGCGCGTGGTCCCGTACAGGTCACCAGTCTTGCCCTGGACCAACCCGGCCACGGGCGCTTCGCCGTCCGCGCAGCTGCTTAACGCGCAAAAGCTGTAGATCGAGGTCAGTGTGCCGCTCGCCGTCATTTCAAAGACGTTGCCGGCGCCGTTGGCCCCACCTTCACGGGTGGTTCCGTACAGGTTTCCATGGTGGCCTGCGCCAGTGGCGCTACAAGATCGCCACCGTCGGTGCTGTCGAAGGTGTGCAGAACGGTGAAAGTCTGGGCTCGCGCCGGTGGGGCGGTAATCGCCGCCGACGCGAGCACGGCCACTAACGCCAGTGAGGCATTTGCCCCTGCCCGACGCAGCTTCGAAATGCAATTCTGGTATTTCAGCAGGTCCTTCATGTGGGTCATGTGAATGCTCCTAGTTCCGGTCAGTTGTCCTCGAGCGCGCTTGAAGAAAACGCGAACCGTTTGCTTGCCGGTTTGCTGTCCAGGTGAGCCAGAACCGGCCTCTATCTAGCTAACGCGAAGAAACTGCGGAAAAAGGTCCAAAAACTTCTGGGAATCACCGGGCGAGGGCTGATTTTCGGCGCGTTGGGATAGGAAAAGCCAGCTGCCAATTGCTAACGGCTGGCGTTCAACTCGCGCAGGTGGGTAATGGTTTCGACGATGCGATCCGCTACGTAATCAACTTCAGCGTCGGTATTGAAGCGTCCGATGCCGAAGCGGATGGAACTGTGCGCCAGGTCGTCGCTGACGCCGATCGCTCGGAGCACGTGAGAAGGCTCGATCGCTGCTGTCGTGCAGGCGGAGCCGCTGGAAAGCGCGATGTCGTTGAGCGCCATCATCAGCGCGTCGCCATCCACGTGCGCAAAGCTGAGGTTGAGGTTGCCGGCAAGCCGGTGCTCCATGGACCCGTTGATGGTGACCTCCTCGAGGCGGCTCATGATGCGGTCGCGCAAGCGGTTGCGCTTGCCGGCGAGGTGGCAGGATTCTTTCAACATTTCTTCCTGTGCAATGGCGCAAGCCTTACCCAGGCCGACGATGCCGGGGACATTCAGCGTGCCCGAACGCATGCCGCGCTCATGTCCACCGCCATCGAAGAGCGCGGAAAGCCGCAAACGCGGATTCTTGTTGCGCACATACAAAGCGCCCACGCCCTTGGGGCCATAGAGTTTGTGGCCCGCGATCGACATCAGGTCAATGTTCTGCTGGTCGACGTGGATGGGCATTTTGCCGATGGATTGCGCCGCGTCGGTGTGAAAAATCACTCCCCGCTCGCGACACAGTCTGCCGATTTCCGCGATGGGCTGCAGCACGCCAATTTCGTTGTTGGCGGACATGATCGATACCAGGATGGTCTGGTCATCCCGGGTTTTGCCATCCCTGGTCTTGCCGTCGAGGGCGCGCTTCAAATCTTCGAGGTCGATCAGGCCATCTTTTTGCACCGGCAGGTAAGTGACGCGGTGTCCGTTTTTTTCCAGATGCTGGCAGGTGTCGAGGACGGCTTTGTGTTCGGTGACCGCGGTGATGATGTGGTCACCCTCTTCGCGGTACATCGCGACCGCCCCCTTGATGGCAAGGTTGTCACTCTCGGTGGCACCCGAGGTAAAAACGATTTCTTTGGGGGTGGCGCCAATCAGTTTCGCGACGCGCTCCCGCGCGGTCTCGACGGCTTCTTCCGCGGCCCAGCCGAAGGAATGATTGCGGCTGGCAGCGTTGCCGAACTTCTCGATGAAATACGGCAGCATCTCTTCGAGCACCCGTGGATCCATGGGGGTGGTGGCGTGGTTGTCCAGGTAAATGGGGAGCTTCACCCCGGGCGGGACGGAATGCGGGGAATGCTGGGAAGGCTGCGTTGGGGCGAGCGCCTGAGGGATCTTTGCGTCCGTGCTCATGAATAACTCTCCTGCAGCAAGTTTCAGCGATTGCCGTCGCCCATGAGTCCTATGATTGACGAGTCTACCGCCGAGTCGGGTGCAGGGCAATGCTCTGAGAAGCCGGGACGGAGCCGTGAGTGAGCGGTAACTATTGAAGACTGAAGGGCTTGCATGCGGCAAGTCCGGCATTCGAATTCGCTGACCTTCATACGCTGGACCCCAGTCGACATTCCGGAATGCGGAAAATTCACCGCGAATGCGCGTAAATGGGCTTGACAAGCCGTTAAGCGGGTCTAAAATACCGGAAATTCCGGCGCATTCGTGCCTCCGTCTCTATTTGTTGAGGAACCCTTCCGGATTTATGACTTCCAAGTCGCCCACTCCCCCTCAAAGCGTAGACAAGAAACCACCTTGCAAGCATCCACGTGTGCAAATTGTGAGCCGCGACGAAGACGCTGAATTCGTAGAATGCCTGGAATGCGGCGAAATCTTCGACTACAGCGAACTCAAGGACATGAGTATCGAGGAACGAGCCCAAAGCAGCGACATCTGACTCCCAGTCAGCAGCAGTGACCAAGGTGACCTTTCGATTCCGCTTTCCGGTTGTTGCAGGCGGCGGACGCTGCTATTGTCCCGCCATGGGGGGCGTGCGCGTGTGTCCGCTGGTCTCCCGTCCCAATATGCCTGCCGTCGCCCTCGTTGTCGACGATTCCATGCTGATCCGCTATACGGTAAGCCGTCTTCTGGAAGAGCAGGGATTCACGGTGGAATCGGCCGGGAATGGTGTTGAGGCGCTCGAAATCCTGAATCGTGTGCGGCCGGACCTGATTGTGACCGACCTGCAGATGCCCAAGATGTCGGGTCAGGAGCTGATTGCCGCTGTCAAAAGCAAGCCGAAAACGGCGCAGATTCCTATTATCATCATCGCCAGCCAGTCCAGCAGCTCCAAAGAAGCTGAGAAGCTCGCCAACTTTTTCGTGTACAAGGACATCGACATCGAAGACCAGTTGGACAAGGCGCTGAAGGCGTTGCGCACCAAGACGCGCGCGAAAAAGCATTCTGCGACGAAATAGCAATTTGCCGCACATCCACTCGGCCCCACAGACAAGGCTCACCGCTAAAGTCGCATTCCAGCCTCAGCCGAAAAATCAGCAGGCGCAAAATCCTTTGACAGAAACTTGGGATAGGCAGCGGCGGCGATCATGGCCGCGTTGTCGGTGGAGAGCCGGAGCGACGGGAAATATACGGGGATGCCCTCCGCGGCGGCATTGCGGTCAAAGGTTCGCCGCAGCTCGCTGTTGGCGGCCACTCCGCCGGTGACGAAGAGCGTGGCCACGTCGAAAGCCCGCGCCGCCGCCAAAGTTCTCGCCGCCAGGTCTTCCACGATGGCACGCTGGAAGGACGCTACGAGGTCGAGGGTTTGTTTGTCGCAGTGGGCGAGGTAGTCCTCGAACCTGGGCTTGGGGATGATTGCCACGGCCTTGCGGCGGAGTTCGATGGCGGCCTGCATGTGGTGGGACTCGACGTAGCGCAGCACGGCCGTCTTGATGCCGCTGTAAGAAAAATCGAAACGAGGACGATCTGCGCGGAGACGATCTGCGTCGGGTTCGGCGTTCGCATGAGTTCCTGCGCGACGGTCGCGATGTTTGATCTGTGCTGGAGGAAACTTTACGGCTCGGGGATCGCCGTGGGGAGCGAGGCGATCGATGATGGGGCCGCCGGGGTAGCCGAGGCCCAACAGTTTGGCAACTTTGTCGAAGGCCTCACCGGCAGCGTCGTCGCGAGTGTGGCCGACATTTTCGTAAGTCCAGCTTTCGCCCTTTTGTTCCGCCAGATACAGATGCGTGTGGCCTCCGGATACGACCAGAGCCAGCACGGGAAACTGCAACTCGTGGTTGCCCTTCTGCTGCTCTTTATTATTACTATTATTATTATTATTCTGGCGCAGATCGAGCAGAACCGCATGAATGTGGCCTTCGAGATGGTTCACCGCGATCAATGGCTTGTCGAGCGCGAAAGCCAGAGCCTTGGCGTAGCTGATCCCGACCATCAGTGCGCCGGCGAGGCCGGGCCCCTGCGTGACGGCGATGGCGTCGACTGAAGAATAAGTATGGTTGGCTTCGGAGAGCGCTTGCCGCACGACGGGGACGATCGCGCGCAGATGCTCGCGCGAGGCCAGTTCGGGGACCACTCCGCCGTAGGGCTGGTGCATCGCGATCTGCGAAGCCACCACATTCGAGACAACCTGCTCGCCGGATCGCACCACGGCGGCCGCGGTCTCGTCGCAGGAACTCTCGATCCCGAGGATGTAGGCAGAGGACATGGTTTCTAGTTTCTAGCTTCTAGTTTCCAGTTGCAAGCCGGTCCGGGTGACGCCGGCTGACGCCTAAGCCGCCAGCATGAAGTTATATGATTAGAATCCATGTCCGATTTAGTTAAACACGTCGCGCTGGCGGAATTTTCCACCGCCGGATTCTCGACGACCATCGTACAAAACCTGCGGCAGCGGGGCTATCAGGCATTCCTGGTTGGCGGATGCGTGCGCGATTTGCTGCTGGGGCGGGAACCGAAAGACTACGACGTGGCCACGAATGCTACGCCTGAACAGGTGATGACAATCTTTCCGGAGACCTATGCGGTGGGAGCGCAGTTTGGGGTGGTGCTCGTGCCCATGCCGAAGCCGCTGGCGGAGAGAGACGTTGCAAGCAACGTATTTACGGAAAACTCTGATCGCGTGGACGTAGGCGCTTCCACTCACGCCCACGCCGTGGAGGTTGCTACCTTCCGCAGCGACATTGGCTACTCGGACGGCCGGCATCCCGACGAGGTCCGCTTCTCTCAGGATCCGCGGGAAGACGTGGCCCGGCGCGATTTTACGATCAACGGGATGCTGCTTGATCCCGTCAGCGGAGAGGTGCTCGATTTCGTCGGCGGACGCAAGGATCTGGAAGCAGAAATTGTCCGTGCGATCGGCGATCCCGAACGTCGTTTTGCTGAAGACAAACTGCGCATGCTGCGGGCGGTGCGCTTTGCCGCTCGTTTTGAATACGCGATCGAGCCGGGCACATTTGCGGCGGTCCAGAAGCTGGCTGGCGAGATTAGCGCAGTCTCGCGGGAACGGGTGCGTGATGAACTCACGCGCATGCTCACCGAAGGTCATGCTCGCCGTGCCTTCCTGCTGCTCGATGAGAGTGGCTTGCTGCGTGAAGTTCTGCCGGAGATTTCTGCCATGAAGGGAGTGCAACAGCCGCCGCAGTTTCATCCCGAAGGCGACGTATTCGTGCACACGCTGTTGCTTCTGGAGAACCTGCCATATCCCTGTTCGCCGGCGCTGGCCTGGGGCGCGCTGCTGCATGACGTGGGCAAGCCGCCAACATTTCGCGTGGCGCCTGACCGCATCCGGTTCGATGGGCACGTTGAAGTCGGCGTGAAGATGGCGGAGGAAATCTGCAAGCGGCTGCGGTTTTCGGGCGACGATGTTGGGCAGGTGCTGGCGCTGGTGGACCATCACATGCGGTTTGGCCAGGCCACGTGCATGAGCGAGTCCACGCTGAAGAAGTTTCTGCGCATGCCGCGTTTCGACCAGCACCTGGCGCTGCACCGCGCCGATTCTCTGGCCAGCCATGGCAAACTTGGCACTTATGAATTCGTGAAGGAAAAACTGGCTGCCATTCCGCCGGAGAAGATGAGGCCGGTGCCTCTCGTCAGCGGCGACGATCTGATTGCCGCAGGGCATGTGCCCGGACCGAAGTTCCGCGAAATATTGGAAGCCGTGGAAGATGCGCAACTTGAGGGTCGCCTGGTCTCGAAGGAGTCGGCGTTGGAATTCGTGAGGCGCGAGTTTCCCGCGTAGCGGAAATTCGCGCGGCGTCGGCCAGCGCGACGGAATGCTAGAATCGGAATCCTGGCCGTCGCGAGTTGCGGATGGGAGTGGCGGATTCGGGTAGCGAATCCTGGCCGAAAGGAGTTTTGCTTGGAGCAGGCTGGAGCAGGGTTGGAGAAGGTAGTCGCCGATTCTCTGCGGCGCATGCCGGCGGCCGAAGCGACTCTAACGGCATGGCCGTTGGTGTGCGGGTCGGTGGTCGCGGAACGCACTCGCGCGCTGGATTTTTCGGACGGAGTGTTGCGAGTCGAGGTAGGGGATGCTGGGTGGAGACGCGAACTGCGGGCACTGGCGCCTCGTTACGTGGCGACGATAAATCGCTACACGATCGAGAGCGTTCAGAGGATTGAGTTCGTGATTGCTTCCCCGTCGAAGTGAGTGTGCCTTCGCCAGGAGCAGAATCTGCCGTCGAGATTTCTACGACGATGGTCACTGAACATGAAAGTCACTGAAAAAGACGTTGCCTACGTCGCTGACCTGGCAAATCTGGAACTCACGGCAGAAGAGCGGGCGGGCATGGTGCGTGATCTGAATTCGATTCTGGATTACATCGGCATGCTGAATGAACTGGACACGTCGGATGTCCCGCCGATGGCGCAGGTTTCGGATCGCTACGGGGTCGATGAATCCAAGCAAGGCAGCGAGCGCTTCTCTTATGCCAGCCGCGAAGATGTGCTGGAAGGTTTGCGCAAATCGTTGCCGCAGGAAGTCGCGCTGGAAAATGCGCCGGATGCGGACGGAACTTTTTTCAGAGTGCCGAAAGTGATTGACCGATAAATGCAGAATGCAGAAGTCAGAATGCAGAGGTTAAGACGAAGTTCACTTCTGAAGTTCTTACTTTTGACTTCTGCCTTTGGGGTTTGTTCCCGTGGACCTGACTTCCCTCACCATCGACGCCGCCCGCTCCGCTGTGCAGGAGCGTAAAACTACCGCGTTCGCGGTGGCGGAGGCTTACTACGCGCGCATCCAGAAAGAAGACGGTCAGATCGGAGCCTTCCTCACCCTCTCGAAGGAGCGCGCCCTTGCGCAGGCCGATCGCATCGATCGCATGGCCACCGAAGGAAAGATTCTTCCACCGCTCGGCGGAGTTCCGGTCGCGATTAAAGATGTGATGAGCACGCGGGGCGTGCGCACGACTGCGGGATCGAAAATTCTCAGCAAATATATTCCGCCTTACGATTGCACCGCGGTCGCGCGCCTGGAAGCGGCGGGCGCGGTGGTGCTCGGCAAGACGAATTGCGATGAGTTCGCCATGGGATCGTCGAATGAGAACTCCGGGTTCCATCCCGTGCGCAACCCGCGCAATCTGAACCGCGTGCCGGGAGGGTCCTCTGGCGGATCGGCCGCGGCAGTGGCGTCCGACATGGCCGTGGTCGCGCTGGGATCCGATACCGGCGGATCGATTCGCCAGCCGGCTTCGTTCTGCGGGGTTGTCGGCTTGATGCCGACCTACGGCCGTGTTTCCCGTTACGGGCTGATCGCGTTCGCGTCGTCGCTCGATCACATTGGACCGCTGGCCAAGACCGTGAAGGATGCAGCGACTGTGTTGCGAACGATTGCCGGCCGCGATGCCATGGATTCCACCTCAGCCGATGTGCCCGTGCCCGACTACGTTGCCCAACTCGACAAACCGGTGCGCGGCTTGAAGCTGGGCGTGGCGAAGGAATATTTCGGCGAGGGTCTGGACGGAGAAGTGCGGCAGGCGGTGGAGGCGGCCATCGAAAAGTTGAAGGGACTGGGCTGCGAGATCGTTCCCGTTTCTCTGCCGCACACGCCATACGCGATCCCGACCTATTATTTGGTGGCGACGGCGGAGGCATCGTCGAACCTGGCGCGTTACGACGGCGTGCGTTATAGCAACCGGGCGAACGGTGTAAAGACGCTCTCGGAAATGTACCGCCGCAGCCGCGACCAAGGCTTCGGAGCGGAAGTGAAACGGCGCATCATGCTCGGCACCTACGCGCTGAGCGCCGGCTACTACGACGCCTACTATCTGAAAGCGCAGAAGGTGCGCACATTATTGACGCGCGACTTCGAAGAGGCTTTTCGCAAAGTCGATGCGATTGTGACGCCGACCAGTCCGACGGCTGCGTTTCGGCTGGGTGAAAAGTCGAACGATCCCTTGGCCATGTACCTCGCCGACATTTACACCGTGACCGCGGATCTGGCGGGCATTCCGGGGATTTCCGTTCCCTGCGGCGAGACCAAAGAGAAGCTGCCGATCGGCTTGCAGATTCTCGGCAAGCATTTTGACGAGGCTACGATTTTGCGTGTGGCACAGGCATACGAGCAGGCGCAGAAATCGGCTCCGTGATTTAACGTTTGTGCCGTCTCAGAGCACCGAGTAGTAGCGCTCCCCGGCGCACGCGCGACACAGCACTTTTCCATCCCGCCGGACTTCCCGGCGGAAGTTGATACCTTCGCCGCAGGCCTCACACACCACGCGCTCGCCTTTGTATCCGGGGAATTCTTCGGGCGGCAGATCGACCTTTACCCACTGCAGTGCAAAGAGATCGTCATCGGAAATCTCTCGATAGGCCAGCATCTGCTGCTGGTTCTTGTCCTCGATTTCAGGATGCATCTTGCGGGCGAGAGCTTTGGAAGATTCCTTGGCCGCGATGCGGATCGCCTTGCCGCTGCTCAGATCGACAAACGTGGCCGCGACTTTTCCCCAGTCGCGAAACTTCAGCCCGCGCTTACCCAGTCGGCATCCCGTGACCACGGCAACGGCGTCGGTGGCGCAGCGGTCGATCTCGACGAACGTGACCAACCGCTTGCGATCTTTGCCTCGCGGATCGTCGATACCAAGCTTCTGTAATCCGAGCATCGCCAAGCGCGCACCGAGCACCTGCCCGGCGCAAAGATGGCCGTGGGCCTGTTCCGCATCGAGAAGGTATTCGTCGAGAGATTTCATAAAAGCAGCCGTCAGCTCTCAGCCGTCAGCTCTCCGCTAACACCAAACACCGAAGAGCCGACGCTTCTGGCGCCAGCAAACGTCGAGTCACTTCCTACGCCAGCGGATGCCGTCTTTGGTTTGTTCGATAATGATGCCCGCAGCCGTCAGCTCAGCGCGGATCGCGTCTGAGGCTTTGAAGTCACGGGCGTTGCGGGCCGCTTTCATCCCGTCGATCTTCTTTTCGATGTCTGCATCCGAAAGCTGGCCGGACTGAATCGTGTCGCGGAGATTTTCGCTGACATCTTTGCCTCGGCCCTCCGTCTGTGCCCAGTCGAAGACCTTTTTCATTTTGGAGCCATCGTCATCTTTTAGCACGGCGAAAATTTCGTCAAACCTGCCGAGCGCCGCCAGCAGTGGAGCAACGTCGTCTCGCTTAATTTCGCCCGCGTCGAAAGCAGCGTTGACGCGACGGACCATTTCGAAGATCGCACCCTGTGCTTGCGCGGTGTTGAGGTCGTCCTCGAGAGCAGCTCGCATGCGGTCGGCGGTTTCGCTCGCCAGCGTCTGCATTTCCTGACTGGCGCCAGCCGGGAAACTTCCCGCGGTCAGTCGCAGACTGAAATTCCGCAAACGTTCCACGGAGACCGCGGCCTGCTTCAGCCCGTCGAAAGTAAAGTTCAACTGGTTGCGGTAAGGGACCGACGCCAACAGGTAACGAATGGAGGACGGCTTGTGTCCTTTCAGCACCAGATCGCGGAGGGTGAAGAAATTTCCCAGGCTCTTCGACATCTTCTCGCCTTCCACCAGCAGAAAGCGGGCGTGAAACCAGAAATGAGCGAAAAGCTTTCCGGTGAGCGACTCGGACTGCGCGATTTCGTTCTCATGATGCGGGAAAATCAGATCTTCACCGCCGGCGTGAAGGTCAAAACTCTCGCCCAGCTTCTGCATCGACATCACGGAGCACTCGAGATGCCAGCCAGGGCGCCCCGGCCCAATCACCGTATCCCACGAGGCCTCGTCCGGCTTCGGCGCTTTCCACAAGGCGAAGTCGCGGGCGCTGTCCTTGTCGTATTCGTCAATGTCGACGCGGGCGCCATCGAGCATACCGCCAAAATCTTTTTTCGAAAGCTTGCCATATTCCGGAAACTTCGCGATCCGGAAATAATACGAACCGTCCTCGGTGCGGTACGCAACGCCTTTCTCCACCAGTTTCGCGACGAACTCCGCCATCTGAGGAATAAATTCAGTGGCGTGTACCAGCACCGGCTCCTCAATGCCGATCATCGCGGCATCTTCGCGGAATGCTTTCTCGTATTTCGCGGTATATTGCTGGACGCTCACGCCGTCGCGGGCGGCATTGCGGATGATTTTGTCGTCCACGTCGGTGATGTTCATCACATAGCGGACCTTGTATCCGCTCTGGCGGAAAAAACGCTGCAGAAGGTCGACTGCGATAAACGTGCGAAAGTTGCCGATATGGCCGTAGTCATACACCGTAGGCCCGCAGGCGTACATGCGGACTTCGTCGTCAACGAGCGGGCGGAATTCCTCGACCCGCGCGGACATGGTGTTGTAAAGACGGAGCGCCATAGAAGCTTTTCGGGAGGAGCGACGAACTTATGATTCTAGGGGGATATTGGAAATGCGGTCAAATGGGCGTTCCGGAGGAGGAGGCTCGTTCCGGCAGGGCGTGAGCGTGTGCCCGCAACCGGTTCTGCACCAGAAGGACGTAGTGCAATGCGGAAATGATGGTGAAAATAAAAGTGGCGCGCAAGCAGACCTTACGCGTGATCCAGACCCACCGCAGGGGCCGCACCTCGAACATCAGGACGAAAAATACAGCAGCGATTTGGGAGAAAGTATTTGCCTTGCCGAAAATGCTGGGGCGGAAATCCCGCAGTCCGGCAATGGCAAACAAAACGGCGCTGGCAGCCAGAATCGAAATGTCGCGGCTGAACACTACTACTGTGTATTTCCACGGAATCTTGTGCAGGATGGAGAGCACCAGAAACATCGTGCTCAGCAAGAGTTTATCGGCGATAGGATCAAGGTACTGCCCAAGCAAAGTTTGTTGATGAAGGGTGCGGGCCAGCAATCCGTCGAGTCCGTCGCTGAAACCCGCGATCACGAAAACCACCAGAGCCCAGAGATAGCGGCCTTCTACCAGGTGAATCACAATGAACGGAACGAAAATCATCCGCAACAAAGTGAGCTGGTTTGGCGCCGTGAAAATCTGAGAAAGCTTCACGCTCGCCCCCGCTCGGAACCAGTTTGGGCGCCCGAATGACCTGCGTTTTTTCTCGTCTTAGCCTCGCCCGTCGATCCCAGCAAAGCGGAAGGCTTCCGGCCCGTCTTCGCCTGAAATCGCTGGGACAGGGAGGGAATGTCTCCATCTGGCAGGTCGAGTTCGATGCGATGAATGCGGTGCATAGGGAAGAAAACGACGGACGGGGTAAACGGCTCGCCGTCTTTGACCATGACGGCCAGATCATCCACCGACGATAGATCAATACCGCTGACACTCAGGCCTTCCGGAGCTAGCGCCAGAATCATTCCCCAGAATTTATCTCTGGGGTTGCTTAGAGTCACCACCACCAACGCGCCTGGCGAAAAGGGGGCGCACCCGGCGGACGAAGCCTTATCGCGAACAGACGGTAGTTTCTTCACGACGCCATGATTGTCGCCGCACTCGGCAAGGTTTGCAACCGCGGGTTTACTTCGCGGTCGTCCGAGGCAGGCATCCAGCGCAATCGGCCGCCGAGCGCGTAGAAGAAGAAAACGGACCCGCCCTCTTGCGCTAGATTACGTCACAACGGGGACATTACTCATTCCAGCAGAGCCGAACACTCGCCGGTAGCGCTCCACTTCGGAGGGCAGGCCGAGCGCCTTGGCGTAATTATCGGAAAGTTTCACGGCGGGGCGACCCTCCGCGCTCGACACCTTGCAGATCAGGCTGATGGGGTCGAATCCACTGCCGCCCTGCGGATCGCAGCCGCGGAAATCATTGGTCAGCAGGGTGCCCCACCCGGCGCTGAAGCGAATGCGGCGTCCGGGAGTCCACTTGCGGCGATCGAGAAAATCTGCCGCCGCGCGGAAATCGGCGGCGGTTGCGCCTTTCGCCATTACGCCGCCATAGTGCGCATGCAGGCCGAGTATATCGTCGACGTCGAGTGCATCGGAAGCAATGATGAGCTTGGTCGCTGGATCGCGACCGCGGGCCTTCAGCCAGGCGATGTATTCGTCCCCGGCGGCAAAGGGATTCTTACTGTCGACGCGCTGGCCGGTCCAATCTGCCGCCCATTCCGGCGCGCCTTGCAGAAACTGCGTTGTGCCAAAAGTGTCGGGCAGCATGATCCGCAATTCGCCTTCGTAGGTTCTCTGCCACATATCGAGCACGTGATATTGCGCAGCCTTCAGCGATTCGTCATCCGGCGCCAGCGCGGCCACCACCATTGGAATCTCGTGCGCGTTCGTTCCAATCGCTTCCAGATCGTGCTTGTGGGCAAGGAACGCATTCGAGGTGCCGACAAAATTTTGCCCGAGATTCGAAGCCATGGCCTCGACCACATACTCCTGCCAGAGAAAGCTGTGACGTCGCCTCGTGCCAAAATCGGCGAGCCTGAGATCGGGCACGCCGCGCAGCCGCTCAATCTTGCTCCACAGCTTCGTCTTCGCACGGGCGTACAAGATGTCGAGGCCGAACTCGCTGAGCTTTTTCAGATGAGCGCGGGTCTTCAGCTCATCGAGGATGGAGAGCGAATACAGCTCCCACATGGTGGTTTCAGTCCAGAGACCGTCAAAGGTCAGATGAAACTGGTCGCCGTTGATTTTCAGCTCGTAGTCCGACAACCGGAAATCGCGCTCCAGCCATTCCAGGAATCCCGGCTCGAAAATGCCGCGGCGGCCATAAAACGTGTTGCCGGCCAGCCAGACCAGTTCTGATTTTCGGAACCGCAGTTTCCTCACATGTTCCAGTTGCTGGGTAAATTCCTCAGTGGTGAGCAGATCGGCGAGACGAACTGACGAGGTGCGGTTGAAGAGCGAGAACGATACCCGCGTCTTCGGATAGTGCTTCCAGATAAACTGCAGCATCAGCAACTTGTAGAAATCGGTATCGAGCAGGGATCGGGTCACCGGGTCGAGCGCCCAGTTGTGGTTGTGAGCCCGTTCTGCGAAATTGACAATCATTGGGTCGTCTCAGTGAACGCAGGAGTTTGAACCAGGCGAAATCCCTCTCCCGGAGAAGCTCCGAATGATTCTAGCCGCGGATGATCCCAACTGTCGAAACGTGACCATCGCACTCATCGCACTCCGCGATCCGGATCGCGAATGCGGAGCGGTTCTCAGCAGTTGGACCAGGGGTTTCCGCCGAGCGAAATGAATGCGAGAATAGGGCACTGGTTTCGATGACTGTTGCACCACGCGAGGAGGAAGCCCGTTTGCCATTAAAGCCGGATGTGCCCTGGTACAAACTCGCGATCATCTACCAGGCCCACGTTCGCACTTTCTACGACAGCAACGGCGATGGCGTGGGTGACTTCCAGGGGCTTGATCAGAAGCTGGACTATCTGCAGGAATTGGGGATCAACACAATCTGGTTGATGCCGTTCTTTCCGTCACCTCTGCGTGACGACGGCTATGATATCTCCGATTACTACTCGGTCCATTCCAGCTATGGAACCCTGGAGGATTTCAGGACGTTCTTGAAATCGGCCCATGCGCGCCAGATACGGGTGATCATCGAAATGGTGCTGAATCATACCTCGGATCAGCACCCGTGGTTTCAGCAGTCCCGCGGCTCCCGGGAGAACCCGCGCCGGGATTGGTATGTCTGGAGAGATACTGACACCGGATATCCCGAAGCTCGGATCATTTTTCTCGATACCGAGCTGTCCAATTGGGCGTGGGACCCAATTTCGAAATCCTATTATTGGCATCGTTTCTTCAGCCACCAGCCCGATCTCAATTATGACAATCCCGCTGTTCGGGAAGAGATCTGGAACGTCATGAAGTTCTGGCTCGAAATAGGTGTCGACGGCTTTCGGCTGGATGCGGTCCCCTACCTGGTGGAACGCGAGGACACGAATTGTGAGAATTTGCCCGAGACTCACGGAATCCTAAAAGAGTTGCGGCGAAAACTCGATGAACAGTTTCCGGGCAGGATGTTGCTGGCGGAAGCCAATCAATGGCCCGCGGATCTTCGCCCCTACTTCGCCGATGGAAACGAATTCCACATGGCGTTTCATTTTCCGCTGATGCCCAGAATGTTCATGGGAGTGAAACTGGAGGACCGCAAGCCCATCACTGAAATTCTGCAGCAAACTCCGGAAATTCCGCCGTCTTGCCAGTGGTGCCTGTTCCTGCGCAATCATGACGAGTTGACCCTCGAAATGCTTACAACTGTCGAACGGGACTACATGAACGACACGTATGCCCAAGACAAGGAGATGCGGCTGAACCTCGGAATTCGGCGCCGGCTGGCCCCTTTGCTCGACAACGACCGCAGGCGGATTGAGTTAATGCACGGAATACTGATGTCGTTACCGGGTACTCCAAATATTTATTACGGCGACGAGATTGGAATGGGCGACAACACCAAGCTGGGCGACCGTAATGGAGTGAGAACTCCGATGCAGTGGAGCGGAGGCTGGAACGGGGGGTTTTCCGCGGCAGAAGCGGAGAAACTCTATGCGCCGTTGATTCAGGATCCAGTCTACGGTTATCCCGCCGTCAATGTGGTTTCGCAAAAGAAGACGGAACACTCTCTCCTCAACTGGATAGGACACATCATTGCGGTTCGAAAAACCACCAGCGTGTTCGGCGCCGGGTCGATTGAGTTTCTCTATCCGGCCAATCACCGAATATTGGCCTACGTGCGCCAGTTGGACAAGGAGACGATCCTGGTGGTCAATAATCTCTCAAACGCCGCGCAGGCGGTCGAACTGGACCTGCGCCGCTACAAAGGAAATATTCTTATCGAGATGTTCGGCAAGAACATCTTTCCGCGGGTAGGCGATTTGCCGTATTTGCTGACCCTGGGTCCTTACCAGTTTTACTGGTTTCGGTTGCGACGCATCTGAAGTTATCGCTGACTGGGGAATGACGTCTCATGGCAGAGGTCAAATTGGCGGAAGAGAGTGTTCTCACGGACGATTTACTTCGCCAGCTCATCAATGTCGGTGAGGTCGACATCCTGGTGGGCGTGCCCACGCACAATAACGCCAAAACGATCGGCACGATCGTCGAAACGATCCGGGCCGGCATCCTCAAATTTTTCCCACGCGAGCGAGCGGCAATCATCAACGCCGACGGAGGCTCGCGAGATGGCACCCCCGAACTGATCGCGAACGCCGCCATCGACGATGCGCGGCCTAACTCCAAGCTATACACCCTCCGAACATTCCACTCCATCAGCACGCAGTATGCGAGCAACCCGGCACGCGGGACCGCGTTGCGGACGATCATGGCCGCGGCGGAACTGTTGCGAGCCAGGGCCTGCGCGGTGATTTCACCCGGGTCCACTCAAATCACAGCCGATTGGCTCGCCACCCTTCTGCGCCCCATTTACACGGAAGAATTCGATCTCGTGCTGCCCACTTATAGCCGGCACCGGTTCGACGGAATTCTCTTAACCAATCTGCTCTATCCCATGACTCGCGCGCTCTATGGATTGAAAATCCGCGAACCCTACGCCTTGGACTTCGCATTTTCCGGCCGCCTCGGAAGCCAATTCCTCACGCAGAACGCGTGGAACGACGGGACGGCTCAAACCGGTTCCGAAACGCAACTCACGCTGGCTGCGATCGTCGGAGAGTATCGTATTTGCCAATCTTTTCTGGGGACCAAGGAGCATGGTGAGCGGCATTCCGCCGATCTGGTTCCAGCCATGCGGCAAACCGTCGGGGCTTTGTTTTCTTCGCTCGATCCGAATTTTTCCTCGTGGAATGCTCGGACCGGATCCCAGCCCATCCCAACCACTGGCGATGTGCGGGAGTTCACACTGGAACCGCTGCGCTTAAACAGGAAGCGGCTGCGAGAAATGTTCTCGACTGGAATCGCCGAGTTGGAATCTGTATTCCAGTCCATTCTCTCTCCCTCGACGCTGGCGGAACTCCAGCAAATCGCCCGCGCAGAAGACGTCCCATTTCGTTATTCCGCGGAATTATGGGTTAAGACGGTTTACGAGTTTGCCGCGGCGTATCACAAATCGGTCATCAGCAGGGATCACATCATCCAGGCGCTGGCTCCACTTTTTCGCGGCCGGGCGTTCACGTTCCTGGCGGAGAACATCAACGGCTCCACCGCCGACGTCGAAAACAATATCGAAGGCTTGTGCCTGGAATTCGAACGAACGAAACCGTATCTGCTGGAGATATGGAAACGGTAGTGAGTGAGGTCATCATGCGGCAAATGATTATCGACGAATTGACTCAGGCCATGCAGGAACTTACCAGAGGCTTCGCCCACATTCTTCCCCGGATCATCGTATTGGTGATCGTCGCATTTGCGGGGTGGGTGGTCGCATACCTCCTGAAAATGTTCTTGCGCAGCATCCTGCGGCTCATCCGGTTCGACAAACTCTCTGAAAACGCCGGCGCGTCCCAGTTGCTCACGAAGGCCGCGTTGCCTTCCGCCACGGAACTGCTGAGCCGGTTTGCGTTCTGGGTGGCCTGGCTGGGCTTCATTCTGCTGGGGGTAAGCGTGCTTGGGATTCTTGGTTTGCAGGACGAAATCGCCAGGTTCTTCCTTTTCCTGCCCCGTCTATTTGTGGCGCTGTTCATTCTGTTTTTTGGCCTGCTCGCGGCCAGCTTTTTTTCCCGCGCCGCGCTGCTGGCCGCTGTGAACGCCAACCTTCCTTCCCCTCGGCTTCTGAGTGTTTCCGTTCGCACGATCATCATTGTCTTTGTCTCATCCATGGTCTTTGAGGAATTGGGAATCGCAGAACAGACTGTGCTGGTCGCTTTCGGAACCGCTTTTGGAGCCGTGATGCTTGGCCTGGCTATCGCATTCGGCACAGGCGGCAAGGACCTGGCACAGCAATTTCTGGAGAAGAGATTCGCCTTTGGAAAGAAGGACGAGGGAAAAGAAGACGAACTGTCGCCACTGTAGCGGCTGCCAAGGCCGGTGCAGACAAGCCACAAAACCTCTGCCAGGCCTGCGGTTCGGCCGTCAGGCCTGCGCGCCGTGGCATCAGTTCAATGGCATCAGTTCAGTCCGGCCTGCGTGGCCTTAACCAGGTTCGCCCCGGTCTTGGTCGCGTAGTAAATGCTGGAAGCTTCGTTGAGACTGCTGTCGTTGTCCACGATGATGCCGCTTGTGCCCCCAGTTGCGGCCAGTGCGGTGCTGCTGCCACCGACGGTGGGAAAGCCACCGGTGATGTCCAGGCTCATCACACAACCGGCATTTCCGCCGCCCGCAGTGGCGATGCAATTGTTCGTGACCCCTACGAAGAGATAATCCTTGGCGAGCGTTGCGTTGTAAAACTCTGTAACCGGCGATGAATCCGCCGTGCCAGTAGCCAGAGCGGCCGTGGAAGCGTTGGCGCTACTGTTCATCACACCACTGCCGTTGAACCCGACGCTGTAGAGGGTCGGAAGGGTCCCGGAGCCCGTTCCGGCGACGTACAGCAGCGGTGTCCCCGTTCCGGTATACCAGGCGTGGTTAAAGTCTGGCTCGTAGGGTCCAGCGTAGATCGTACTTGCCGTGCCCACGGGCACGGAGACGCTGCTCGCCATGCTTGTGGGCGCTTGCACGATTAAGGCATTGGTACCGTTGGAGTTGAAGGTAGCGTAGACCATCTGACCAATGCTGTCGACGACTACGGCGTTCTCGGCCGTGTTGCCGCTGGCCAGGACTGCGCCGTAAACAACCGACGGCGACGAGCCAGTGTCTGTCACATAATCGATGCGACCGCTGCTATCTGTAAAGAAAACGTTATTCGATACCGAATCGTATACCGGAGTCGACGGAACCGCGTCGAGGGCGACGCTCCAAACCAGCGTTGGCGTGGCGCTGCCGTTGAATACGTTGCTGATCTTGTACAGGTAGCCGGACCCGCTCCCGGCCGAACTGTAGGTGGTGACGTAGGCCACATCATTGGCATCATTATGCGTGTAAACGACGTAAGCCGCATTCGTGGAGCCCTGGTTCGTGGTGCCACCGTCCGGCGAAAGCAGCACGCTCTGGTCCACGGCGTTGTTGCCCCCGGCGCTTCCCGGCGCGACCGCCGCCGTCGGGCTGGTCCCGTTCGTCCCCGTGGTCCCAAGCGTTAGGACGTGGAAGTAGGAACTGTTGGTGCGATTCTCCACGTAGGCAATCTGGCTTCCATTCAGGGAGAGGACCACGGAAGCCGGCACCTGTCCGCTGCCCGAAGCGTATGCGAACATCACCGTTGGCCCGCTCATGCCGCAGAATGGAGTTGGAGTGGACGTGCCGCTATAGAGATTGTTGAATCCAACGATGTTGGCTTGCCCGCCCGACGCCGGGTTCGCCGGAACGCCGATCACAACATAATCGTTCGTGCAACTGGGCGACGCCGTCACATCAAACACATATTTCGCGGGAAAGGTCTGGCCCCCACCAGGAGCAGCGGTGAGAAGGAACGAATCTCCCGCATTGTTATAGTTGGTGTTGTCGTAAAACTCATAGCTATCGGCGCCGTTGCCGAAGATGTTGATCTCCAAACCGCTGCCGATGAAGAGAAGCCCTTGTAAATCAATTTCAGGATCGACCGAAGGATAGAGAAGGTCGTCGTAGGTGAAGAACCCGCTTGGGCTTGAGGTTGTCGCTGGCCCACCCGGATACAGCTGGTAGGAGCCAACGTCCTGGCCGGCGGTCACGGTGAGGGTGCCGGCGGTGGCGAGAAATAGGCCATCGCCATTGTCGGTTGTGTTGAGGCTGCCGTTCCCCGCGTCAATACCATTGCTGAAGGCGAAATCGAACAGCGGCTCAAAAGCGGACGTCAAAGGAGACGCCGTCAGGGGTACGCTCCAGTCTCTGGGACTGCGCCCGTGGCGCCCACGAAAGGGACCCGGCCACCAGATTTCTGGATGGCGGATATACCAATTCTGCATCCAGCGCGGATCTCTTCGAGCCCGGGCCATCGCGGACTCATCTTTCGAATCCGGATAGAGAACATGATGATGGGTCCAATCAGAAACGATTCCCAGCCGAACATGGGATGGAATTTGCGTGGGAAGTTGCGGCGAAACGCGCGGCGCGGTCTGGCCCACGAGCACCTGCGCAGCCAACGCCAACACAATACCTGCAACCATACCCTTCATTTCAACTCCCCCTCGCCATCATTCTGCAGGTGCGAAACTCCTCGAAACAAGGTTACCCGAGTACCCTCCGGGTACTCGATTCCGAGCTGGAGACCAGTCGGGGATCGCTGGATCGACCTGCAAAGGGCTCCTGACCGGCCAGCCGGGAGTAATTATGCTTTGCGAAAAGGAAACCGGTATCGAGATCGTACCCTGCCCCAACCATCCTGGACGGGGCGAGCGCAAACGCTTGCTTTTCAGCATCTTTCACGCAAAATGCTAGTTTCCAGAAAGCGCAGGACGGGTGTCTTGAGGCACTCGACGTCGAGTCGAAGAATGTTCCCCGAGATGCGGGCTGAGTTGTAGTGAGACGCTTTTGGAGGAAAGCGCCGATAAGTTCTTTAAAAAAATGGTAGGCACGAGGAGACTCAAACTCCTCACCTCTGCCGTGTCAAGATCACACAACCCGATAACGTATTGACTCTTAACGGTACGGACGACCTGTTCTGGTGGCTGCGCTGCAACGTTTTCTTGCGGAAAAGTGGGAGACTGCTTACTTTCTTTAGCCGGCAGACGGCCCAAGACGGCGAAATATCCCGATCGCAGTTGCAAGATCTCTATTACCCTCATTGACCTCTGCAAGTGGTTTTAGCGCCATGGTCTTGTTACGACACTGATCACTTCCAAAAGCGAGTATCATCTGCCCTGGGTACCTGATTGATTCCGGTTCATCAAAGAGGCGAAGACCCGGGCCGGAAACGAAATCCAAAACAAAGGCGGGAGCACCAAATTTGAAAAAAAACCTTCTGTTCTTGCTGTTGCTGGCGCACGGGCTCCGAGCGCAAGAGCGGCAGACAGACCCCACATGGCTGCATCGCTACCTTCCAGACCTTTCGGAGGAAAAGGCGGGGCTCAGCTCTCCAACTTGCCACTACCGGGCTATTTTCGGCGAGGGGGACAAAGAGAACCGATCCCTCCAAACCGTAACTCGTTTCGGCGAAGTCACTTTGGATCGGAATGGCAATTGCCAGACCGTATTTTACGACCACCAGGAGGAGATCTATTTCGTCGTCGAAGGGGCGGGCATGCTGCACTACCAAGATCAGGTTCAAGCGTTGCGCAAGCATGACTTCACGTACTTGCCTCCAGGAGTGAAGCATTCGATTGCAAACCATTCGGACCAGCCGCTACGGGTGTTGGTGATGGGGTTCAAGATCCCGTCAGCGATTTCAATCGGGGCGCCGATGCCGCATCCGAAAGTTGCAAACCTGGAGGATTCCAGGGAGGAGACTGTCAGCGGCCACCCCAACTCAGTTCTGTACAAACTTCTGATCGGACTGCACACCGGGAAGCGCGACTTGATTGATGAGGCCTACGTGATGGACAGCTTTTTCTGGATGGATTTTGCACCCGGAGGCACGAACTGGCCTCACCACCACGAAGCCGCGGAGGAAATCTATCTCGTAATGGACGGCCAGGGCGAAATCGTGGCCGGCGGTGGGACGGACGGCGTCGAAGGCCGCTATGCCGCCAAAGCGGGAGACGCCTACTACTTTCGTCCCAACTGCACGGTGGGCTTTTACAACCAGGACAAATCGGGGGCCAAGGCCTACATTTTGGCCGTTCGATCGCGCGTTCCACTGCATGAGGATGAAGAGTAGGTATTTGAATCTCGGACGCGCAGAAATGCACTAACCAAAACCCAGGCGTCGGTCCTTGGTGAAGCGGGTAACTGGTGAAAGCGCCATTTCACTCAACAACCCCTCGATGGGCACATCGCCGGATTCCGGCACAACGCGGATCGCGAGCCTCGGCCAGTTGAGCCGACGCGCGATGCAGCGTTAACTTGTGCATATCGGCCTAGTCTCCTGCAGGTTGGACAGGCACTTTGCTTCTTCCCCGCCCTGTGCTTCCAAACAGCAAATCAAAGAGGGGTAAAAACACGTTATAGCGGCTGTTAGGAAGGTCGTGATGGCACATGTGATAAGTGCGAGCAAACCGAAGTCCGGGAGGGAGCCAGCCGTTCAAGTGAATACGCCAATGGATCTCTTCAGTCACAATCAGGTAGACAGTCCAACCAATGAAGACACCGCAAAGAATTCCCCCGAGGCCCATCCGGGAAGCAACCAAAAATGCTGGAACGCCGTTGATAACGAACAAGAGAAGAATGTTCAGTGGGGAACTGATGAGCGCCACGTGTTCTGCTTCCTGGGTAGTACCGATCTGCGCATGGTGCTCGTGATGTCCAGTTCCTAGTGGGCTGCGAGGCCGGTGTAGCAGCCAGCGATGATAGACATATTCGAAGGCATCACCCCAGATCAGACCGACGATGAGGCCGAGAAGCCAAAGCCCCCAACTGGCGCCAGAACCAGAATAGAAACTCAGCAGCACCGCAGGTACGGCTCCGCACAAAAGTGCGGCAATTGCGTTCTTTCGCTTCTTGTCACGTCCATGCCGGACGGCGATCTCCGTCAATTCCGTGGTTGTCGGCACCGGTGGGTCCTTTATCAAACTATTATAAGGCGGAGTTTTGCTTGTCATCTGCCCTTCTCTCGACGCATCGGAAGAGCCAACGCATTTCATGACAGTTGAACTCTTTCGGTGCAATTGCTTTCGAGCCGTCGGCTTCTTTAGCGGAATCTGACGAGGCGAGCTGCATTTCGGGATCTTGGCTGTTGACGGTGCTGACTCTGGCGTAGGGTGCAACCTGCGCGATGGGACGAGTGGATTCTTGAGCGAAAGTGGTACCCCGTTGCTGTTTAGCCGTTGTTGCCTCCTTTTGGCAACTGCGGTTGGAACTGCAACTCTTTTTTCAAAACCTCGGCTGTTGGGATCCTCTTTTTGGCCGAGGCTGGGTGTGGTCTCGCTTGGGGACACTTTTTCGTGTCGAAAATACTTTGGGGACTTCTTGAGGTACTCTGCTTCAGAATTGCCAGCACTTGGTAGTTGCTGACGCAGATATAAGCTCAGTGTTTTCAGAGACAATCGCGCTACGCAGCAATGGGCAGTTACCCCGTCCGCGCAACTGTTAACCGGAGGGTTGTAGGTTCGAATCCTACCTGAGGAGCCATTCTTTCAGTATCTCTCTTTGAGCGTGCAACTTCCGCAGCTCCCAAAAGGACCTTTGACGGATACCGCCATCCTCAGCTGCGATTATCTGGTCAGTTTCCGGGCTGCCTGGGGATGAGTTCCAGCAAGTGATGATCTTCCACATGCTTAATTTTGTCGGCCAGCACGACAAAACGGCGGTAGATGTCATCGAGTCCGCTGCGATCGAACTGATAGCCCAATTGTTTGCAGCGGATGCCGAGGGCGTGTCGGCCCGAGTGCTTGCCCAGCACCAGCTTCGAATCGGGCACTCCGACCGACTGCGGGGTCATGATTTCGTAGGTCAGGGGATTCTTTAGAACG
>Ga0209006_10001150_pt1 | contig 24147 bp, 19 predicted proteins | sample JacPin_JW_Ref_O2_FD_188567 | JGI IMG/M metagenome (GOLD analysis project Ga0209006, IMG submission 188567) | Forest soil microbial communities from Algoma, Ontario, Canada - Jack Pine, Ontario site 1_JW_Ref_O2 (SPAdes) (version 2) | ecosystem: Environmental > Terrestrial > Soil > Boreal... | reverse complement strand
GACGAAGCTTGCGTTGCAGGCCCATCAACCGGGAAGCTACCCGGGCCTCTCGGCACAGTTCAGCGGCGACGGCTTTGCCGACATGCGCTTCACCGTCGACGCGGTCGCGCCCCAGCAGTTCGACCAATGGGTGGCGGCAACCCGCATCAGCGGCGCGACCCTCGACGCGCAGGCTTATGCCGATCTGGCCAAGCCGAGCAAGGCCGTCGCGCCCTTCACCTATCGCGCGGTCGCTCCCGGCCTGTTCGGCACCATCGTGAGCGGCGGGTCGTCGTCCGACAATCAAGCCATGTGCATTCCTCCCGCATCGCAGAGGGCAGAACAATGAATCTCCTCGGCAACCTCACCTGGAGCGCGATCCCGTTCGACCAGCCGATCGTGATGTTCGCCACGGCCCTGATGGTCCTCGGCATCGGGTTCGTGCTCGGATGGACCGGGCTCAAGGGGTACTGGCCCTATCTGTGGCGCGAGTGGATCACGTCGGTCGACCACAAGCGCATCGGCGTCATGTACATCATCCTGGCGCTGCTCATGCTGCTGCGCGGCTTCACCGACGCCATCATGATGCGGGCGCAGCAGGCGGTCGCGGCCGGCGGTGCGCACGGATATCTGCCGCCCGAGCATTTCGACCAGGTGTTCTCGGCGCACGGCACCATCATGATTTTCTTCATGGCGATGCCGTTCGTGATCGGGCTGATGAATTTCGTCGTGCCGCTGCAGCTCGGCGTGCGCGACATGGCCTTCCCGACGCTGAACTCGGTCTCCCTTGGCCTGACCGCGTCGGGCATCCTCCTGGTCAACATCTCGCTCGCCGTCGGCGAGTTCTCCAAGGCCGGATGGGTCGCCTACCCGCCGCTGAGCGAGCTGCAGTTCTCGCCCGGTGTCGGCGTCGACTACTATCTCTGGGCGCTGCAGATCTCCGGCATCGGCACGCTGCTGACGGGAATCAATTTCGTTACCACGATCCTGAAAACGCGCGCGCCCGGCATGGGCTACACGCGCATGCCGGTGTTCTGCTGGACGGCGCTTGCCTCGAACCTGCTCATGGTCGCGGCTTTTCCCGTGCTCACCGCCACGATGGCGATGCTCCTGCTCGACCGTTACCTCGGCTTCCACTTCTTTTCGGTCGCGGCCGGCGGCAATCCGATGATGTACGTCAACCTCTTCTGGGTGTGGGGCCACCCGGAGGTCTACATCCTGATCCTGCCCGCATTCGGCGTTTTCTCCGAGGTGATCTCGACCTTTTCCGGCAAGCCGCTGTTCGGCTACCGCTCGATGGTCGCCGCCACCATGGTGATCTGCGTTCTCTCCTTCCTGGTCTGGCTGCACCACTTCTTCACCATGGGCGCGAGCGCGGACATCAACGGCTTCTTCGGCGTGATGACGATGATCATCGCGGTGCCGACGGGCGTCAAGGTCTTCAACTGGATGTTCACGATGTACGGCGGCCGCGTGCGCTTCACCGTGCCGGTGCTGTGGTCGCTCGGGTTCATGGTGACGTTCGTCATCGGCGGCATGACGGGCGTGCTGATGGCGGTCCCGCCGGCCGATTTCCAGGTGCACAACAGCCTGTTCCTGGTCGCGCATTTCCACAACGTCATCATCGGCGGCGTCGTGTTCGGCGTGCTGGCCGGCTTCAATTACTGGTTCCCCAAGGCATTCGGCTTCATGCTCGATGAGCGCTGGGGCAGGCGGGCGTTCTGGTGCTGGCTGGTCGGCTTCTACCTTGCGTTCATGCCGCTCTACGCGCTCGGCCTGATGGGCATGACCCGGCGCATGCAGCACTATGACGATGTCAGCTGGCAGCCGTGGCTGGTGCTGGCCGCCATCGGCGCCCTCGTGATCCTCGCGGGTGTGATCTGCCAGATCGTCCAGCTCGTGGTGTCGATCCGCGACCGCGCGCTAAACCGCGACCTGACCGGCGACCCGTGGAACGGCCGCACGCTGGAATGGTCGACGGCGTCGCCGCCGCCGGCGTGGGATTTCGCCTTCCTGCCCAACGTCAGCGGGCGAGACGCCTACTGGACCGACAAGCAGCGTGGGCGCGCGGCACAAGGTCAGACCGCGGCGGGCCGTGCGTACGAGCCGATTGAAGTGCCGAAGAGCAGCCCGATCGGCGTCGTCAATGCGTTCTTCGCCGTCATCACCGGCTTCGCGCTGATCTGGCACATCTGGTGGCTGGCCGGCGTCGGTGTGCTCGGCGCGTTCGTCGCCCTTCTTGTCTTCGCGTTTCGCGATGAGGAGGAGGTCGAGATACCGGCCGCGCAAGTTGCCCGGTTCGACGCCCGTCACCAAGCGGAGGTTACCCCATGAACGTCGCGGTTACCCTCGAGGAAGTCGGTCAGGGTGCGCTGCCGACTGCCAGCGAAGCCGGTCCTGCGCCGAAGCGGATCGTGGTCACCTACGGCTTCTGGATCTTCCTGTTGAGCGACATCGTGATGTTCGCGGCGCTGTTTGCCGCCTACGCGGTGCTCGAGCGTGCGACCGCGGGCGGTCCGGCCGGCGTTCAGCTGTTCCATCAGGGAAGCGTCGCGATCGAGACCGCCTGTCTTCTCGTCTCGAGCTACACGTGCGGGCTGATGTCGCTCGCGGCCGACTCGCGGCGACGCGACGGAACCTATTTCTTTGCGGTCGTGACTTTCGCGCTCGGGGCGGTGTTTGTTGCGCTCGAGCTGCACGAGTTCGCCGGGATGATCGCCGTCGGCGCGGGCCCGCAGCGCAGTGCGTTCCTGTCCGCCTTCTTCACCTTGGTGGGCTGCCACGGCCTGCACGTCACCGCCGGGCTGGTCTGGCTGGCGGTCATGATGGCGCAGGTCGCCGTCAAGGGCTTTCGTCCCGCCGTGAACCGCCGCCTGCTCTGCTTTGCGCTGTTCTGGCACGCGCTCGACATCGTCTGGGTTTGGCTGTTCACGGTCGTCTACCTGATGGGAGTTCATCCATGACCGACACGCTGTATGATCGCGCACCCGGCGACAGCTCGCCATCCGCCGCCGAGCGGGAGAGCGCGACCTCGTCTCACGTCGGCATCTACACGTTGGGACTGGCTCTCGCCCTGGTCCTCACGGCCACGTCTTTCTGGGTCGCGAACACGTCGCTCTTGTGGGGGCCCGGCATCCCTCTCGGGCTTACCGTGCTCGCCATCGCCCAGATGGGCATTCACCTGGTCTTTTTCCTGCACATCACCACCGGACCGGACAACACCAACAACGTGCTGGCGCTGGCGTTTGGCGTGCTCATCGTGACCATCGTCGTCACCGGCTCGCTCTGGATCATGACGAATCTCAACGACAACATGATGCCGGCCGAGCTGATGAATCTGCACATGCAGCACTAAAGGGCGTCGCCGGCGGCATTAGCTTTGCGCGCTCCTTAACGAGAACCCGAGCGATGCATATCAGTGCTGTGCTGCCGCGATCGAGCCGGAGCCTGTCGGACGTGCTGTCCGCAGCGCGCGCGCCGCTTCTCTTTGCAATACGGCTGTGGGCGTCGGTCTGTCTGGCCCTCCTGGTCGCCTTCTGGCTCGACCTCGACGACCCTTTTTGGGCCGGCACCTCGGCGGCGGTGGTCTGCCAGCCGCAGCTCGGGGCGGCGCTGCGCAAGGGCTGGTTCCGGATGATCGGCACCGTGGTCGGCGCCACGATGGTCGTGGTGCTGGCCGGATGCTTTCCCCAGGATCGCATCGCCTTTCTCGGCCTCTTGGCGCTGTGGTGCGCTCTCGCTGTCTTCCTCGCCACCGTGCTGGGCAACTTCGCATCCTACGCGGCGTCGCTCGCCGGCTATACGGCGGCGATCATCGCCGCCGACAACCTCGGCGCGACCGGCGGCGCCAGTCCCGACGTCTTCATGGTGGCGATCTACCGCACGAGCGAGATCTGCATCGGGATCGTGTGCGCCGGCATCGTCCTCGCCGGGACCGACCTCGGTGGCGGCCGGCGGCGGCTCGCGATCTTGTTCGCAAATCTGGCGGCCGCAATCACCGGCGGATTCACCCGCATGCTGGCGCCTGCCGCGCGGCAAATCCCGGATACGCAGGCCGAGCGGCGCGAGCTCGTCCGCCAGGTCATCGCGCTTGATCCGGCAGTCGACCAGGCGCTCGGCGAATCGAGCCACGCCCGCTCTCGCGCGGCGATCCTGCAAGCCGCGGTTCACGGCCTCCTCAACGCGCTCGATGGTTGGCGCGGCGTTGCCACGCACCTTAGTCAGTTGCCCAACGCGTCGCGCCGGCGGGAGGCAGAAGCCGTCCTCCGCAGCATTCCGCCCGAGCTGCGATCGCCGGCAGAGCGTGGATCGACGGAGCGCTGGATCGCGGACCCAGCTGCCGTGCGCCGCCATTGCGGCAGGGCGGTGCGGAGGCTGCTCGCACTGCCGGCCGCCACGGCCTCGCTGCGGCTCGTCGCCGACGAGACCGCCAAGGCCCTGCTCGGGATCGCACGCGCGCTCGATGGGTTGGCGCTGCTCGTCGATGCTCCGGGCCAATCACATCCTCGCCATTCCGGCTTCCGAATAGGCGTAGCCGATTGGCTGCCGGCCCTGGTGAATGCCGGGCGCGCATTCGTGGCGATCGGTGCGGCCGAGCTTTTCTGGATAGCGACCGCATGGCCAAACGGTGGGTTCGCCCTCGTCGTCGTCGCGATCCTGCACCTCCTGCTTTCGCCGCGAGGCGACGTGGCATACGCGGGCGCCGTCGCGGTAACGATCGGGGCCGTCGGGACCATCGTTTGCGCGGCAACCGTCAAATTCGCGGTGTTGCCGGGCTTCGACACCTTCCCGGCGCTTTGCCTCGCTCTCGGACTTTACTATGTGCCGATCGGGTTTGGCGTGGCGCACAGCCGACAGCCGGCGGCGTTGGCCGTGTTGACGGTCATGGCGTCCATCTTTTCCCCTCTTCTCCAGCTGACCAATCCGCCGAGCTATGACACGTCGCAATTTTACAACGCCGCCCTGTCGGTCCTCGTCGGCTGTTTGATAGCGGCGCTTTCGTTCGCCCTGCTGCCCCCGCTGTCGCCGGCGGTGCGGGCCCGCCGCTTGCTCGCGCTCACGCTGCGCGATCTCCGCCGTCTCGCGACGGGCCGGTGGTTGCCCAAGCTCGAGAATTGGGAGGGCCGCACCTTCGGCCGGCTCGCCGCACTGCCCGAGCAGGCCGAGCCGCTGCAGCGTGCGCGCCTGCTGGCGGCGCTGTCCGTCGGCAGCGAAATCATTCACCTTCGCCACTTCGCCGCGCGCCTTGGCCTGGCCGCGCAACTCGACAGCGCGCTCGACGCGTTGGCGCGCGCCGACAGCACGATCGCGGTCAGCCGGCTGCGCCTGCTCGATCGCGAGGTCGCGTCCGGACCCGACGGCCGGCCGCCGACGGCAAGCTCGCTGCGAATGCGCGGCCAAATCCTGCTGATGTGCGAGGCGCTCGCCGAGCACGCCCCATATTTCGATGAGGAGCAGACGCATGCGGCTCGCTGAGATCGACCTGTTCGGCGTCTACGTTGCGCCGATCTCCGTGATGATGGTCGGCGCCTGGCTCATCACCATGGCGCTGCGCCGGCTCGCCGGCCGGTTCGGCCTGCTGCGATACGTCTGGCACCCGGCCCTGTTCGTGTTTTCCGTCTACATCATCATTCTCTCGTCGTGGATCCTGATCGTCACCCGGAGCTCGTCATGACCGCCAGCGAAGTCACATCGAGGCGCGATTCGCCGGAAGCGTTTCCCGCTGCCGCTCCGCCGGCCGCGCGCGAAATCCGTGCTCCCGCCAAGCGTTCCCCGCGCGCCGTGCTAGTCATGCCGTTCGCCGTCACTCTGGCGGCGGCCGTGCTCGCCGCGCTGCTCGGCTGGGCCATGTGGGGCGCCTATATGGGGACGCCGTGGACGCGCGACGCCACCGTGCGCGCCTATGTGGTCACCATGGCGCCGGAGGTCTCGGGGCGCATCGTCGAGCTCACCGTCGTCGACAACAAGTACGTCCACAAGGGCGACCTGCTGATGGTGATCGATCCGACCGACTACACGCTCGCCGTCAGCCGAGCGACGGCGGCGGTCGAGCAAGCGCAGGCGAGCGTGCAGAACATCGCTGCGCAGATGATCGTCCAGCAGGCACAGATCGGCGTCAACAAGGCCCAGCTGGACCAGGCGCGGGCCGTGCTCGTATTCGCCGACCAGCAGGCAGCACGCTACCAGGCCTTGGCACAAAACGGTTCAGGCACGATTCAAAACGCGCAACAGTTCGCATCCCAATTGCAGCAGCAAAAGGCGGCGGTGCAGACCGCCGTCGAAAACCTCAATCTGGCGCAGCAGCAAATCGAATCGCTGAAGGCGCAGCGCTCGAGCGCCGAGGCAAGTCTCGCGCAAGCCGAAGCACAGCTCCAGCAGGCGCAGGTGAATCTTAAGCGCACGCGCATTCTCTCGCCGGTCAACGGCTATGTGACCAACCTGTCGGCGCATATCGGCGACTACCTGAATGTCGGCGTAAACGCCATTTCGCTTGTCGACGCGGACTCGTACTGGATCGACGGCTATTTCGAAGAAACGAATCTCGCTCCCATCCAGTTGGGCGACCCAGCCAAAATCAAGCTCATGGGCTACAGTCAGGCGATGCGCGGCCACGTCGACAGCATCGCCCGCGCGATCAGCGTTTCGAATGCACAGCCCAACAATCAGGGAGTCGCGACCGTCAACCCCATCTTCACCTGGGTCCGTCTCGCGCAGCGCATCCCGGTGCGCGTCCACCTGGATCACGTGCCGCCGGGCGTCATCCTGTCGGCCGGCATGACCGCCACGGTCGAAATCGACGATCGCGCCCGCGCCCCCGCCCGGTCGAAGGGTCCATGAAAATCGATCTCGGCGGGCTAAGCCCAAGTTTAGTGGCGCGATGGGCGGATGCGCCTATTGTCGAGCAAGGAGGTGCACATGCTCAGGCCCTCCAGCGGCGCAACGGCTCGCCATCGACGTGCTCGGAGTCAGCCCGCTCCCTTGATACCGCTGCTTAAGGATAGTCTTCATGCTTTCTCGCGTCGACACTCCAACGAACCAAGCAACACCATCGCCCGGCGTGATCGCCTTGGCTTCCGGTGGCTTTAGCGAGCTCCTCGTGCCCTCGCGCGGCGGCTTGCGCCCGCGCGCGTTTCGGCGCGTACGTCAATACATCCTCGCCCATCTGGCGGAAAACATCAGCAATCGTGTATTGGCCGAGCTGGTCGGCTTGTCGGCTTTTCACTTCGCGCGCGCATTCAGGCAATCGGCGGGAGTGTCGCCGCACCGGTTCATGCTCCAAAGCCGGGTCGAGCGCGTCAAGCATCTTCTCGTCGAAACCGAGCTGTCGCTGTCGCAGATCGCGATCCGCGCAGGATTCGCCGATCAAAGTCACTGCACCCGTCGGTTCCGGGAACTCGTCGGCATCACGCCGAGCAGGTTTCGCTGGTTGACGCGCTAGCGCCGCGCCCCGATCACAAGCGCTATCTCGCTCGGTCTCTCGCGCCGGCTCCCTTTGAACTCGCCAGCCGCGTTCGGACGGACACCTGTCTCGCGCCACTCGGCCGGAGCTGCCACGCCAAGCCGGGCGACGGTGGCTGCCGCATTTCAGAATTGTTGCAGCCTCTCCGGGACCAGCTTGAGCCTGTCAGCCATTCTGCCGAGCTCCGGGAGCGACCGCGCTTTCATCTTCTGCATCAGGCGGCTGCGGTGGACCTTCACGGTCGCCTCGGCGATACCGATATCCCCGGCGATCTGCTTGCTGAGGCGCCCCCGCGCGACCTCGATCATGATCTCGCGCTCGCGTGGCGTGAGCCCCTCGAAGCGCTCCTTGAGCGCACCGAGCGCCCTTTGACTTTCGCGGCGGACACGATCGCGGGCCAATCCCAGCTGGATGGCGTCGAGAAGCTCCTGATCGCGGAACGGCTTGGTCAGGAACTCGATGGCGCCGCCCTTCATCGCCTGAACCGACATCGGAATGTCGCCATGTCCGGTTATGAAGATGATCGGCAGATCACTATCGGCCGCTCTCAATTCACGCTGGAGATCAAGGCCGCTTTTATCTGGCATCCGGATGTCGAGAACCAGGCAGGTCGGTGCATCTGGCGGATCAGATTCGAGAAATTCCGAGATTGACCCATATAGCCGAACCTCCAAGTCGACCGATTTCAGCAACCGGCCGATCGATGCTCTCAAGTTCGGGTCGTCGTCGATGATCAACACAGTGGGGGTTGCGTCAAGCATCACTCATCCTCGCGTTTCAAGCGCTATCCATAACGTGCCTTCTTGATGACCGTGCAGCGGCATTGTGCAGACTCAACCTTAGCCGCGATCCGCCGACATGAGTAGAAAAAATGCAGCAAAAACCGAAGCTCCGGGGCGGCGCTGCCTAAACAAAAGCGTACGCTGCCCGTCATTGTCATGTCGCCTCGTTTGCGAGCGATAGCGGCCTTCCGCCCCTGCCGATAAGCCAAAGTTTACGAGGAGATGGCATTGCCCGGCAACTCTCACTGGCGCACTTTAGGGGTCTCGCATGCAGCGTGACGACAAGGTCTTGGCGCCGGCATCGCGGGTTCAAGCGCGCTCCCGGAGGCCGCATGTCGAATGCACCATTGGTCTCGATCGTCGAGGACGACAGCTTTCTGCGCGCGTCCATGCGAAGGCTCATGCGGTCGCTCGGCTTCACCGTCGAGACCTTTCCGTCCGCTGCCGGGTTGCTTGAATCTCCGCGTCTGGCCGAGACGGACTGCTTGATCGCAGATGTCCATATGCCGGCCATGACGGGCATCGAGCTCTATAGACACCTGGCGAAGACAGGTCATGCAATCCCGACGATCCTCATTACCGCTTACCCGAATGACCTCGACCGTACCAACGCGCTGAACGAGGGTGTCATCTGCTACCTTCGAAAGCCCGTTGATGAGCAGGATCTGATCCGCTGCCTTCATGCGGCTCTACCGGCCGGCGAGCCTCCCCCCCGGCATTCCTGAGGTCCCTGCCCGCGCGAGGCAAGGTGAACCGGAATACGGCCCCGCGCGGTTGATTCGCTTCTGCCCACAGACGGCCCCCATGGGCCGCGATGATGGAGCGGCAAATCGAGAGCCCCATGCCGACTCCGCTCGGCTTCGTGGTGTAGAACGCCTCGAACACCCGCTCGAGATGATCTGCGTCTATCCCGGGACCGGAGTCCCGCACCGCCACGAGGAAGTCATCGGCCTCGTTTTTCTCGGTGCTGATCGATAAGTTCCGCGGCCCCTCCTCGATGTCGCCGATGGCCTCGATCGCGTTCAGGATCAGGTTGAGGAGCACTTGTTGCAATTGAACGCGATCCCCCTGAACGGGAGCGAGCCGTTCGGCGAGGCGCGTCTGCACCGTGACCTCGTTCTTCGCGATCGCGGTTCGCGCCAAATCGAGAACCTCGTTGACGGCGTCGTTGAGCTCGAACGCCTGCTCTCGTGGCGGCGCCTTCTTGATGTGATCGCGGATTCGGTCGAGGATCGCCCCCGCCCGGTCCGCGTCCCCGACGACGCAGTCGAGCGCTTCGCCGACCTCGTCCAGACGCGGCGACTTGCGGCGGAGAAAGTTAAGCGCCGCTCGAGCGTTGTTGCGCGCACTGGCGATCGGCTGCGTGATTTCGTGCGCGAGCGAGGCCGCCAGCTCGCCCATGATGCTCAGCCGGTTCATATGGGCGAGCTCGGCTTCCAGCCCGCGAAGCGCCTCTTCGGCTCGCTTACGCTCGGTCAAATCGACCACGAAAGCGACGGCTTGCTCCCGCGGTTCGCCGAACGCGGCTCCGCCAACCAGTACCGGCACACGCGCGCCATCCTTGCGCAAAAACTCCTTCTCGTACGGTTGGAAGCTCCCGGTCCTCCTGAGCTCCGCGATGGCCCGGTGCGTGACGTCATGCCATTCCGCTGGCGTCAAATCGGTCCAGCGCAGGTGTCCCGAGATAAGCGCCGCACGATCGTAACCAATCATCGCAAGAAACGCGTCGTTGGCCTCCACCATCTGTCCTTCGAGATCCGTAATGGTGATTCCGATGACATTGGCATCGACGAGGCGTCGAATCTTCGCCTCGCGCGCCTGAAGGTCGCTATAGAGGCGCGTGTTCTCCAGCGAGATCGCGAGCTGCGAGGCAAGCAGCGAGAGCAGCGCGGTCCGCTCGGGCGTGAATGCGTGCGAGGTCAGCGTGTTCTCGAGATAAAGCACGCCCGCCACGGCGGTTTGCCGCACCAGCGGCAAGCAGAAGATCGAGCGCGGCCGATGTCGGACGATATAGTCGTCCACCGCGAATGGGCCGGCCTTGCTGGCATCGTCGAGAATCACGCTCTCATGGGTGCGGATTGCATATCGAATGATGGAATCGGGTGCTGCGGGGCCCGAGAGCCCTTCATCGCGCAGCACGATTTCGCCGCCCCGAACCTCGGCCACGGCAGCGACCTCATAGTCATCCTTGCGTGGCAGGATCAATAAGCCGCGATCGGCACCCGCGTTCTCCAGAGCGACGGTCATCAAACGCCGGATCAGCTTGGCAAGCTCGATCTCGCTCGACACCGCTTGAGACGCCTTGACGACCGTCGTGACGTCGAGCCTCGCAATGGCGGTCTCCATCGCGGAGCCGTGCGGATGCCCTTCTGCCGCGGCCAATCGCCGGTGCTGCGCGTCGAGCTGCCGTACCTTGCCGTCCGCACCCCAAGCCGCAAAGCAGGCACGCGCATTGCGCAAATGAGCGTAGCCGTTCGTCTCGAGCCCGGCGGCAAGGTAAAAGCGGCCGGCCGCCTCGCTGGCGATCGCCTCATTCTGGACGAAGCCGTTTTCATGCGCCGAGCGAATGGACTCCTCGTAGAGGCGCATGGCCTCGACCTCGCGTCCCTCGACCCGGGCGATCTCCGCCAGAACAAGCGCACGCCGATTGCCAAAGTTCTCCGGGGAATGGCGGGCCCAACCCTCGAGCTTTCTGACTTTTTCGGCGAGCAATCGGCGATATTGTTCCTGCTCGATCTTCGGCGCCGCAGGATAGAGCGCGGTCAGCGTCAGTGCGTGAAAGAAGTGAAAGCTTGCCTCGATGGGCATCGCCATGGCTGCCCCGAGCACGGGTTCCGCGTGCTCGGCGGCCGATATTGCCTCGTCGTAACGGCCGTACAGGACGGCGATTATCTGCTTCATGATATGGTAGAACACGATGCCGCAGCCGAAGGCCGCCCGGGTGACCGCGGCCAAGGAAGCAGCTTCGTCGAAGCCGCCGTCGTCGAAGGAGAGCGGATCCTTGGTCTGCCCCTGCAGGCTCGCGACAAATCGCTGCTCGAGCCGGATGGTTTCGTAGACCGCGTCGTTGCGGCTCTGCCGGGCAAAAGCCGCGTACCTCGTCGACGACGCCAGCACATCGGCCAGCGCGTCTCCTTTCTCGAACAGATGCCACACCGTCTGGAAGGCAAGAAAGCCCGCATAGACGAGATCGCCGACTTCGAGGCAGGCAGCGAAGGCCTGCTCGAGGATCGGGAGGCCGGTCGCCAGATGGCGTTTCCAGAAATTGACGTGGTCGCCATGCAGGTGAAGCAAGGTGCCGCGCAGACGCGAGTTGCCGAAGCGATCATTCAGCCGCAGCGACATTTCCGAGAATTGGAAGGCCGAATCGATATCGCCCACATGCGATACCAGCGCAAGTGCGAAGACACCGTAGGCGTAGCTCGACTGATCCGTGCTTCCGTCCCGGATCGAGCGGTTGACCGCCTCGAGCGTGACCAGCGGGAAGAGCGGCGGCCACGCGATATATGCGCAGGGTATGGCATCGACGAGCAGATCGATGATCGCCCCCTTGACCGGGTCGGAGACAACCGGCGCTTCGACCAGATCCCCGATGGCGCGTCCCGCCAAGTTGATCGGCAGGTTGCGCAGCTGCACGTCGATTGCCGCCTCGACCTCCTGCTCGCCATTGGGAAATGCCACGCCGAACGCACGCAACGCGTTGAGCGCGACCTCGAGCCCACGATCATATTTGCCGGAGACTTCATACAGCTTGATACGCAAGCAGTGAACCTTCACGCGGAGCAAATCCGACGACGCCCTGCCCAGAAGCATCTCGAACAGGGCGTCCGCCGTCTCGAAGTTGCCGACCAGATATTCGCACTCCGAAAGCAGCAGATAGAGCTCGAACGCCTGGTCGTAGCGTCGCGTCCACGCATCGGCGGGCAGGAGCGCGGTCGCTTGCGTCAAGTAGTTTCTGGCGGACGCATAAGCGGTCGAGCTCCTGGCGCGCTTGCCGGCAATCAGATTAAACGCGATGATCCGTTCGCGCTCATCGTGCGCCGCAACGAGCCCGGCGCCGCGATTGAGATGGTTCACGATGTCGAAGATCGCGTCCTCGATGATGTCCGGAGCCGTCCCGGCCACGAGTGCGCGGCCAATGCGAAGATGCGCCCCGGCCCGCTCCGACTCGGGGATCAGTCCGTAGGCTGCCTCGTGCACGCGGTCGTGGATGAATCTATAGGCGTTCTCCGCACGCAGGATGAGGCTCGCCAAAACGGCCTCACGCAAGGCTGCATGAATTGCATCTTCGGGCTCGCCATGAACCAGCGCGATCGTGCCGATCTGGGCGGTGTTGCCGAGGCAGGCAAGTTGACCCAAGGCCTGTTGCGTCGCGGCCGACAAACGGCCGATCTTGACAGCCATCAGGTCGACGACGTTCTCGGAGAATCCTTTTTCCTCGATTCGTGAGACGTCCCAGGTCCATGCCGCTTTTTCGTGATCGAACCGCAAGTGCCCTTCCTCGCTCAGCTCCAGCAGGAACTGAATTGCGAAGAATGGATTGCCCGCGGTCTTTTCGTGGATGAGCGCGGCGAGCGGTCTTGCGCTCGCCCGGTCGCAATGCATCGCGTCCGCGACCATTTGCCCGACGGCGTCCCGCGAAAGCGGTGAGAGGACGGTCTCCCGCAGTCGGCCGCCGGCGCCTCGGATCGTTCCCAGAATGCGTCGCAGGGGATGCGATGGCCCCACCTCGTTGTCGCGATAGGCACCGACCAACAACAAGTGCTTCACGTCGGAATGCGTCGCGAGATGCTCGAGCATCTCCAGCGTCGCGGTGTCCAACCATTGGAGATCGTCGAGAAACACCAGGAGCGGATGCTCCGGCCGGGCGAAAACGCCGAGAAAGCGCCGAAACACACGCTGAAAGCGATTTTGTCCTTCCTGCGGCGGGAGCTCAGGAACGGGCGGCTGCTCGCCGATGATCAGAGCCAATTCGGGGATCAGGCTGATCATGAGCTGGCCGTTCGGCCCCACCGCATCGAGCAGGGCTCGGCGCCATTGCGATACCTCGTCCTCGCTTTTGCCGAGAAGGTGCCGCACGAGCGCCTGAAAGGCCTGGGCCAATGTCGCATAGGGGATGTCGCGTTTGTATTGATCGAATTTTCCGCTCGCAAACAGGCCGCGTGGCGGGACCAGAACCTTATGCAACTCGTTGACGACGGAGGACTTGCCGATTCCGGAATAGCCGGAGATGAGCACGACCTCCGTTTTTTCGTGGGTGACGACGCGATCGAAGGCAGCGACGAGGCTCGCGATCTCCGGTTCGCGGCCATACAGCTTTTCCGGGATCAGAAGCCGGTTCGACGCGTCGTCGGATCCAAGCGGAAAGGAGTCGATTCGACCGAGCGACTCCCATCGGGCGAGGCAGCGCCCAAGATCGGACTCGACACCGGCGGCGGTCTGATAGCGGTCTTCAGCATTCTTCGCCAAAAGCTTCGATACGATTTCCGAAACGGCGTCGGGGATCCCGCTCACGCGCTCGTCGACCGGCGCCGGATGCCGGGCGATGTGGCAATGAACCCATTCCATCGGATCCGTTGCGGAGAATGGAAGCATGCCGGCGAGCATCTGGTAGAAGATGATGCCGAGGGAATAGAGATCGCTGCGAGAATCGATCGATCGATTCATCCGCCCGGTCTGCTCGGGCGCCATGTAGGCGAGCGTCCCGCCGATGTTTTCGGGCGGGTCGGGCGCCTGGCGCTCGCGCGGGAGGCGCGAGGCGACACCGAATCCGGTGAGCCGCGCCTCGCCGCTCGCGCGGTTCACCAGGATATTGACCGGCTTGATGTCCTTGTGGACCAGTCCGCGCTGGTGGAGCCCACCGAGCGCCCGCACGATCGCGATGGACAGGCGCAAGAAGCGCCCGAGCTCCATGGGCCCGACGAGAAGGCTCTCCAGCGGCGTGCCGTTCGGATCATCAAGCACCAGCGTTGCCTTGCGGCCTTCGCGAATGAGCTCGAGCGGCTGCACGGCCCAGGCTGCGTCAAGCTCATCCTTTAGTGCGTACTCGTGCGCAAGGCGATCGACCGTCGAGGATGATGGGTGCCCCGCAACGGGCAGCACGAATAGCGCCGCGCGTCGGCTGCCGTCCTCGCCTAGGCGCCAACCGCGGTAGAAGACGCGCTCGCCGTCCTCCCACAGGGCCTGAGAGCTGGCACCCGGATACATGGAGCTTGGCGAATGGAGCAGTGTGTCTTCGGCCTCCGGCGCCGGGGCAAGGGGTGGAATCTCATCCGGCGGGTCATCGCCCTGCTGCGGGATAGGGATTCTCATGCGCCACATCCGGTCGAATTCCAAATGACGCGGTAGACCGAAGCAGCGACCGCCAGTTGGCAATTGCCAGGGTCACCCGCGCCCTGCCCCAGTCCAGTAAAAAAGGGTAAAATTGGGTTATCCTCGAGCACCAGCATGGCTCGACCACCATCGCGCACGAGGTCCAGCGGCCACGGCGTCCACATTGCCTCGGGCGGCACGCTAGGGAGGCGGCGGTCGCCCGTATATAACGTATTTGTATTAGGCCGGGCCGCAGCAGGGTCCGCAGACGTGGCCGGCCCGCACAACCGGAGGCCTGCTCGCGCAGATTCTCGATCCGGCGATGTCACGCTATCGGACGTCGAGCTTGTCTGCCATTCTGACCAGATCGGGCAGCGAGGCCGCTTGCATCTTCCGCATGATCTTGCCGCGATGAATCTGCAGCGTGACTTCGCTTATCCCAAGCTGCACCGCCGCCTGCCGGTTGAGCAATCCGCGAACCACCAGCGGGAGGACCTGGCGCTCGCGCGGCGTCAGGCTGGCCAGCCTGGCTTCGAGCACGCTCATTTCCGCCTTGTCCTGTAGCCGCTGCCGGTCGCGGTCGAGGCCCGCACGCACGGCCCGCAAGAGATCCTCGTCGCGCCACGGCTTGGTCAAAAAGTCGATCGCCCCGGCCTTCATGGCGCGAACCGATGACGGGACGTCCGCGTGTCCGCTGATGAACACGATCGGTGGATGATCGGCGGGCGCGATGGCGCTCTGAAGCTCGAGGCCATCCATGTCCGGCATTGAGACGTCGAGGACCAGGCAGATCGCGCCCTCCGGGTGCACAAAACGAAGATATTCGCCGGCGGATGCGAAGGCGACGCAATCGAGACGCCTGGAGGCAAACAGATCGGTCAGTGCCTCGCGCACGCGAAAATCGCCGTCCACCACCAGAACCGTTTCCGATTGACGGGACACCTCGAGCCTCACCACTCCATCGCGGGGTTGCCCAACGACGGCATTTCCGCCCCCGCAAAATCATGCACCGCCGAGCCTGCACCTATCCCCCAAAAGGGGGACCGGCGGGAGGCGGCGAGGGGGATGCCGCCGGAACGTGGCGGGATGCTCGAGCATCTCCAGTGTCGCGGACCGCCGGGAGCGGACCGTGGACCGCCGCCACGCGCCTGTAGCTTTCGCTCTGCACACGTGTTCTGGCGGTTGCCTCGCTAAGCCAAGGTGCAGCTCAGTTCGACCACGACGCCATCGGGCACGACTCGGGTGCAATGGAGCGGACGAGGAAAATAGACTTTTGTCGCCTTCGCGGGGCGCTCGCATCAATATCTCCCGGGCGTTTGCGCGACCTGATGTGAAGAGCTCCTGATCGGCTCACACAAGCCCCGATCAAAAAGGGCTGCCCTCTCGCTGACCAACGAAAGGACCTCACGATGCCGACCGCCACCGCAAGACCCGGAAGCGAGCTGCTTTCGCCCGGCGACCACACGCTGATCCTGATCGACTTCCAATCCCAGATGGCGTTCGCCACGCGGTCGATCGACGCCGTCACGCTGCGCAACAACGCCGCGCTGATCGCCAACGCCGCGAGGGTCTTCAATGTCCCGGTGATCCCGACCACGGTCGCCGAGAAATCCTTCTCCGGCCCGATGTTCGATGAGATCAAGACAGCCTTTCCGAAGGCGAAGTTCTTCGATCGCACGAGCATGAATACATGGGAGGACAAGGCGGTGATCGCGGAGGTCAACCGGATCGGCAAGAGCCGCATCGTGCTGGCCGGACTGTGGACGTCCGTCTGCATCGTGGGTCCGGCGCTGTCCGCGCTCGAGCAGGGGTACGAAATCTATGTGATCGCCGATGCATGCGGCGACGTCTCGACGGAGGCGCACGAGCGCGCGGTGGAGCGGATGGTGCAGGCCGGCGCGCGCCCGATGACGTCGCTGCAGTATCTCCTCGAGTTGCAGCGTGACTGGGCCCGCGCCGAGACCTACGACGCGACGACCGGTCTCGCCAAGACCTTCGGCGGCGCCTATGGGCTCGGCGTCATCTATGCCAAGACCATGCTGGGGCCGCACGCGAGCGAAAGCGACAAGGCGGCCTGACGGTCGCCGCCGGAGGCCATATGCGACTCTACGTCCTCTCGCTCGCCGCCGGCGTGCTGGTCGGCATCATCTACGGTCTCCTCAACATCCGGTCGCCGGCGCCACCCGTCGTGGCGCTGGTGGGTCTCCTGGGAATGCTGATCGGCGAGCAGGTCGTCCCGATGGCCAAGCGACTGGCGGCGGGGCATGCTCTGCACATCGGCTGGTTCAAGTCCGAAAGCATCCCGCATGTGTTCGGCCACATGCCGAAGGCGTCGGCCGCAATCCCCGTCAAGCCCGAGGAGGAACGCACATGACCGCCGAGCTCATTCTACGCAATGGACGTTTCACCACGCTCGACCGTTCGAAGCCGACGGCGAGCGCCGTCGCCGTGGCGAAGGGCCGCTTCACCGCGGTCGGCGATGACGCCGACGTCATGCCGCAAGCCGGCCCGGCCACCAGGATCATCGATCTCAGGGCGCGCCGGATCTTGCCGGGACTGATCGACAATCATCTCCACATCATCCGCGGCGGCCTCAACTTCAACATGGAGCTGCGCTGGGACGGCGTGCGCAGCCTCGCCGACGCCATGAGCATGCTCAAGCGCCAGGTCGTGATCACCCCGCCGCCGCAATGGGTGCGCGTCGTCGGCGGCTTCACCGAGCACCAGTTTGCCGAAAAGCGGTTGCCGACCATCGCGGAGCTCAACGCCGTCGCGCCCGACACGCCGGTTTTCCTGCTTCATCTCTACGACCGCGCCATCCTCAACGCCGCCGCGCTGCGCGCCGTGGGCTACACCAAGGACACGCCGCAGCCGCCCGGCGGCGAGATCGTGCGCGACGCCAGCGGCAATCCCACCGGCCTGCTGCTCGCCAATCCGAACGCCGGCATCCTCTACGCCACGCTCGCCAAGGGCCCGAAGCTACCGTTCGAATATCAGGTCAACTCGACGCGCCATTTCATGCGCGAGCTCAACCGCCTCGGCGTCACCGGCGCGATCGACGCCGGCGGCGGCTTCCAGAACTATCCGCAAGACTATGCGGTCATCGAGAAGCTCAGCTCCGACGGGCAGCTCACCGTCCGCCTCGCCTACAATCTCTTCACCCAGAAGCCGAAGGGCGAGAAGGACGACTTCCTCAACTGGACCAAGACCTCGAAGTACCAGCAGGGCGACGACTACTTCCGCCACAACGGCGCCGGCGAGATGCTGGTGTTCTCGGCGGCCGACTTCGAGGACTTTCGCGTCGCGCGGCCCGACATGCCGGCCGAGATGGAAACGGAGCTCGAGGACGTGGTGCGCATCCTGGTGCAGAACCATTGGCCGTGGCGCCTGCACGCGACCTACGACGAGACCATCTCGCGCGCGCTCGACGTGTTCGAGAAAGTCAACCGCGACATGCCGATCGCGGGGCTGCACTGGTTCTTCGACCATGCCGAGACGATCTCCGACCGGTCGATCGACCGCATCGCGGCGCTCGGCGGCGGCATCGCGGTGCAGCACCGGATGGCCTACCAGGGCGAATATTTCGTCGAGCGCTACGGCGCCGCCGCGGCGGAAGCGACGCCGCCGGTCGCAAAAATCCTCGCCAGCGGTGTGCGGACCTCGGCCGGCACCGACGCGACGCGGGTCGCCTCCTACAATCCGTGGGTCTCGCTCGCATGGCTGGTGACCGGCAGGACCGTCGGCGGCCTGCAGATCACGCCCAACCGCAATTGTCTCGATCGCGAAACGGCGTTGCGCATGTGGACCGAGAACGTGACCTGGTTCTCGAACGAGGAAGGCAGGAAGGGCCACGTTGCGGTCGGCCAGCTCGCCGACCTGACCGTGCCGGACCGCGACTATTTCTCCTGTCCGGGCGCCGAGATCGCCGACATCGCCTCGCACCTCACGATCGTCGGCGGCAAGGTCGTATACGCGGCGGGCGACTTCAAAGCGCTCGACCAGCCGCCGCCGCCCGCCATGCCCGACTGGTCGCCGGTGCGGCGCTATGGCGGGTATGGCGCCTGGGCGCAGCCGCGCGAGCAGCAGGCGATGCGGCTGTCGGCGCAAAGCTGCGGCTGTGCGCGCAGCTGCGGCATCCACGGTCACGATCACGCGCGCGCCTGGTCGGGCCGGCTGCCGGTCGACGATCTCAAGAGCTTCTGGGGCGCGCTGGGCTGTGCCTGCTGGGCGGTGTGACATGCCTGCGCGCGCCGTCACCACGCCTCGCTGGATCGCCGAGCTGCTGTCCAAATCCTGGACGTGGCGTCTGGCGCGCGTCGCGCTGGTGTCGCCCTATTTGATCGGCGGCGTGAACAAGCTCCTCGACTTCACGGGTGCGGTGGCCGAGCAGGAGCACTTCGGGCTGCATCCCGCGTGGCTATGGGCCGCGCTCGCGATCGTGCTCGAGATCGGCGGATCGCTGCTGGTCGTGGCCGGGCGGCTGGTCTGGCTCGGCGCGGGCGGCCTCGGCGTCTTGACAGCCGTCGCCATGCTGGTCGCCAATGACTTCTGGTCGATGACCGGGCAGGACCGGTTCATGGCGCTCAATACCTTCTTTGAGCACCTCGGCCTGATCGCCGGTTTCGTCCTCGTCTCGATCCGCGCGGAGGAAGCCTGAACCGCTCTCGCACAAGCGAAATGGGGGGAGAGTCGTGATCGGCAAACCATCAGCCATTTCTGCCTTGCTCAGCTTCAATGGCGGCTTCGTCGATACCGCCGGATTTCTCGGGCTGCAGGGGTTGTTCACTGCCCACGTCACCGGCAACTTCGTGACGTTGGCGGCAACGCTGGTGTCGGGAACACACGGCGTGGTCGCGAAGCTCCTGGCGTTGCCCGAGTTCGTGATCGTGATCGCCGCCGCCCGCCTGCTCGGCGCCGCGCTGCGCGCGCGTGGGCTGCCGGCCCGGCAGGTCCTGCTGGTTGCCAAGGTGCTGTGCCTGCTCGCGTTCTTCCTGCTCGCCGTCACGTTCGGACCGTTTCCCGACAGCGACGCCCTCCCGGCGCTGTGGACCGGCTTCGCCGGCATCGCCGGCATGGCCATTCAGAATGCGGTCCAGCGCGTGCATTTCAGCAGCCTGCCGCCGACGACGCTGATGACGGGAAACACCACGCAGGCGGTGCTCGATGGCGTCGATCTTCTGCGCGGCACGCCGGGAGTGGATGCCGGCGCGGTGCGCGCGCGGTTCGGCCGCATCCTCTGGAGCATCTCCTGTTTCGCTCTCGGATGCGCGGTGGCGGCCGGACTTTACTATCTGGTCGGGTTCTGGTGCCTCGCGCTGCCGGTTGCGGTGGGCGCCGCGACGGCGATCCTGCGCGACGATGCTTGAGGGGTGCGCCGCTCGACCTGACGACGAAATGGTGTGCCCCGAACGACGCACGGCCGTCCGGGACATCGTGGGCCGCATGCGTTACGGATTACGCATGCCGTGATCGAACATGCAGGCGTGGTAGGCGAAGTCGCGCGGCGTCTGCATATCCTGACTGTTGGTGCCCCAGCGCCCACGCGCCATCTCCTCGCATTGCAGATACGTCTCCGAGGTCCCCGCCGCGCTGGCGCGGGCACCCGGCTGCACGGAATGGCTGTTGTGATCGGCGCGCGCATACGCGCCGGACGGCACGGTGAGGGCCGCGAGAAGCACGAGCGAGTAACATGAGGTTCGGGACATCTCTCATCTCCGTTTGGACGACAGGTTGCCTCCAACGTGATGATCCAGGCCGAGCGATCACGCTATTGCGCTGAGGTAGACTCCACCTCCAACCTGGTGCAGTGCCGCTGAAGCTTGGTTTAGATTCCGGCTTTTTCTCAGGGACGGAAAGTGAACGATTGCGTTGGGCAGTGACCCCGAGCAGACCTGCGGGCCTGGCTCCCGATGAACCGGACTGTTTGTCCTCACGATCCCCACGGGACCCCGTGGTGGCACACCGATCCCGCCACAGGCAATCCTGTGATAGATCACTGGTGATCGCCCGACGGTCTCTGGTTCAAGGCACGTTCGGTTCTGCTTCAAGCGGACTGCGGCCGCCTCCGCGTTGCCTTGCGGCTCGAACGGAGCCCGCCCGCGAGGGGCCCTCTCGCGGGATGAGCGAATTTCTCCACGAGATAATCAGCGAGGACCTCGATCCGCTTCGGACGCGGGCCGCCGGGCGGCGTCGCCCAGTAGGCGGCGCCGGACGGGAGCGACCAATCGGGCAGCAGTCGCTCCAGCCGACCGGCGGCGAGCGCGTCGCGCAAGATGAACTCAGGCAAGATCCCAACGCCGACCCCGGCGATCAGGGCCGGCATCATCGCGTCCCCGTTGTTCGCGCGCAGTGGGCCCGCAGGGCGCACCACCGCGGATTTCCCGTCCTTGGTGAAGCGCCAGGTCTCCGCGCTCACCGCATGGCTGTAGCCAATGCAGCGATGCTGCGCGAGATGGAGTGGATGCCGTGGCCTGCCATGCTTGTTCAGATAGACGGGCGAGCCGACCAGATAGCGATCGATCGCGCAGAACCGTCGTACGACAAGCGAGGAATCGGGCATGGCGGCGGTGATGCGGATCGCCGCGTCGAAGCCCTCGCCGACGAGATCCACCATCGCATCGCTCAGGTGGAGATCGACCGACACCTCCGGATAGGTCGCCAGGAATTCCGGTATGAGCGGCGCTATGTGCAGCACCCCGAAGGACATGGGGGCGGCGAGCCGAACCAGCCCGCGCGGCGCCGTCGCCTGAGCCAGCGCGGCGTCCTCGGCCGCTTCGCCGGCGGCAAGAATGTCCGCCGCACGCTCGGCAAGCTGCCGTCCCGCATCCGTCAAGGCAAAGCGCCGCGACGAGCGGTTGATGAGCCGCGCGCCCAGCCGCGCCTCGATCCTGCTGACGGCCTTGGAGACGGTCGCTTTCGACAGCTTGAGCTCCGCTGCGGCCCCCGCGAAGGAGCGGATCTCGACGACCTTCGCGAAGATCGCCATGCCTTCGAAATCGGGCAGCTTGGCCATGATGCCAAATTCAGAAATGACGTAGGTGGAACGTTTCTATTTCCAATACGCAGCGCTGTCCACGACGATGAGGCCGCGAGGGCCCGAGCGACGTGCTCGAGAACGCTGCCTGGACGGCAAGTCGATCTGCGACGCGGCTGATGCTGACCCTCACGATAGCGCAAGCAATCCGGCTCGAAATACGGCCTCACTGCGCGTCCTGACAGCCAGCTTCGAGAAGATATTCTTGACGTGGGACTTCACCGTCTCCGGCGAGATCGCGAGAGCCCGGGCGACGTCCTTGTTGGAGAAGCCGTGGCCGATCATGCGAAGGACATCGCGCTCCCGCGTCGTCAGTGTATCGCCGACGCGGCCGCTCGACTGCGCGGAAGCGCCACCTGCACGGCCGTAGTCCAACAGCGAAAACAGGCTCGCCGCAACCGCTGGAAATTTGCGATCCTTTGATCCGGGCGCCCCTGTTCCTGACATCGAGGGGGCGGGTTTCGGAAGGAGGCTGATCGACATGTCGGTGCCCTCACGACGGGGTTGTGCATCACCAATAAGGCTGCTCGTGCGCACGGTCTCGTTAAATTCCGCATGACGCGGTAAATCGAGGTAGCGACCGGCAGTCGGCAGTTGCGTGGGCGCTCCGCGGCGCCCCTTATGCTCTGACATGCGCTTGGATCGCTATCGCGGCAGCCCCGGCCTCCCGACTTTTGCGTCGTTCGTTCCCCGAAAATCCAGACGCAATCCAGCGCCTCCCGACGAACGCGGGGCGATCGCTGGCCCAGTCAAGTAAAACTCGGTAAAAAAGAGGTGCTGGGGAAACCGTCCCATGGACGCAGGCGCGATCTCGTTTGGCCCGTTCCGCTTGGTTGCCGCGCAGCTGTTCGAAGGCGACAAGCCGGTGCGGCTCGGCAGCCGCGCTTTTGGCATTCTGGCCGCTCTGGTCGAACGCGCCGGCGAGGTGGTCAGCAAGGAGGAGCTGATCACCCGCGCCTGGCCGGCAACGTTCGTCGAAGAAGCGAATCTGAAGATCCAGGTCAGCGCTTTGCGTCGCGCCCTCGGCGACGGACAAGGCGATCATCGCTACATCGCCACGGTTGTCGGACGGGGCTACAGTTTCGTCGCGCCGATACGCAAGGTCGCTCCGATACCCAAGGAGGCGTCGCCGGCGGCCTCGCGGTCCCCGACAATGGCGCCGCCTCCGCTGCACAATCTGCCGTTCGCGACAACTCGGATGATTGGCCGCGACGAGATCGCGACAACGCTCGCCGCACAACTCGCACACCAGCGCCTGGTCACGGTTGTCGGGCCCGGCGGCATTGGCAAGACCACGGTCGGCCTCGCCGTCGCCGAGCGGATGATCGGCGCTTTCGCGCACGGCGTCTGGCTGGTCGATCTGGCGCCGCTGCGCGACCCTGGCCTGGTGCCGAGCGTGGTAGCGACCGTGCTCGGCCTCGAAATCCACACCGATGATCCGCTGCTCGCCCTGGTCGCTGCCCTGAGAGACCGCCGGGTGCTGCTGCTCCTCGACAATTGCGAGCCCGTCATTGACGCGGCGGCTGGTCTGGCGGCGGCGGTTCTCGGCGGAGTATCGGGCGTCAAGATCCTGGCCACCAGCCGCGAGCCGCTCGGGGTACAGGGTGAATGCGTGCACCGCCTCGCACCGCTCGGCAGCCCGCAGCCGTCACCTGGGCTGACCGCCACGGAAGCGGCGGCTTTCCCCGCGGTTCAACTCTTCGTCGAGCGCGTCACCGCGATCGTGGAAGATTTCGCGCTGACCGATGCCAACGCCCCGTCGGTCGTCGCGATCTGCCGGAGGCTCGACGGCTTGCCGCTGGCGATCGAGTTCGCCGCACCCCGCGTCGAGGTGCTCGGCATCGAAGGCCTTGCCGCCGGCCTGGATGACAGCTTGCGGCTGTTGGGAACGCAGCGCCGAACTGCCGTTCCGCGGCACCGGACCATGCAGGCTGTCGCCGACTGGAGTTACCGTCTGCTCGGCCAGGACGCGCAACGGTTCCTGCGTGCGCTCGGCATATTCGCGGGCGGCTTTACCGGCGAGGCGGCTGCGGCCGTTACCGTGGATGCGGCGACATCGGGCGCTGATGCGATCGACCGCCTGGCCGATCTGGTGGCCAAATCGCTGGTCGTGGTGGATGTCAGCGGCACCAAGCCGCGGTTCCGGCTGCTCGATACGACCCGGGCCTATATGCTCGAGAAGCTTGATACGAGCGGCGAGCGCGACAGGATCGCGCGCCGTCATGCCGAGCACTACCGCGACCTTTTCGAAGACGAGGCCGTGGCGTCGCGGCCGCCGAGTGGATGGTTGGCCGACGCCGCTCAGGAAATCGACAACGTTCGCGCGGCACTCGACTCGTCCTTTTCGCCGTCCGGTGATGCGACCATCGGCACGGAGCTCACGGCCGCCTATGTGCCGGCGTGGCTGAATGTCTCGCTCGCGGCCGAATGCCGCGAGCGATGCGAGCATGCGCTACGCAAGCTCGAGACCGCACGGATATCGGATGCCCGGCGCCAGATGCGGCTACAGATCGGTCTCGGCAGCAGCCTGCTTCACATGCTCGGCCCGGCGGAGCAGGCGCAGGGCATCCTGACCGAGGCGC
>Ga0209006_10001149_pt1 | contig 24155 bp, 16 predicted proteins | sample JacPin_JW_Ref_O2_FD_188567 | JGI IMG/M metagenome (GOLD analysis project Ga0209006, IMG submission 188567) | Forest soil microbial communities from Algoma, Ontario, Canada - Jack Pine, Ontario site 1_JW_Ref_O2 (SPAdes) (version 2) | ecosystem: Environmental > Terrestrial > Soil > Boreal... | reverse complement strand
CCTTCCCGCCGGTGACGTTGTACGGATCGTTGCCGACACCGGCGCTCGCGCTCGCTTCACCGATCAGGCTCCCCGCGGGGCAGCTGCCGGAGTTTGCGTTTTCTTCGCCGCACTCCGGGACCCCCGTGAGGACCCCCGCCAGACCTTCCGGCAACTGCACCTTCACAGAACCAAGGACCTCGTCCTGGTCTTCGCGACTCACGATCGTCGTCAACGGGCTGAACGCACCCGCATCCACATTGCTCGTCCCCGCCTCGAGCGAAGGCGCGAAGGGCTGCGGGCTCGTGCACGGCTTCCCATCCGGTCCGCTAGTGATGCTGAAGCTCGAGCTGCTCGTGACCGGTTCAGTGCCAGACCACGGCGTGAACGTCGCCTCGGTCGTATAGGTCCCACACTGCGCAGGAGTGCTGAGCGGAGCTCGTTCACCGGAGAAGAACCGCAGCTTGAACGAACTGAACGGCAGCTGAGGCGTATTTTCGAACGTCGTTGTCAACTGCCCCGTTTCGGGGTCCGGCGTCACCTTCCCCGCGAGCTTGACAAGGACACCCGTCTTCGGTTCTTCCGCCACCAGATAAAGGGCGATCAGCGAAGAAAACGGATTTTCCGGAAGCCCCGCGAAGTTCTGCGGAGACGCCAAATACACCGCGCCTTCCAGTTCGCCTTCCAGATCCGGCGACTTGATCTGCACATCTGCGAGCTTCGACGCTTCCGGACACGACGCAGCACCGGGCGAGAAAATCGCCGTCTGCACACCCGGCGTCGATGACAACTCTTCGAACCGTTCGAAGCCAATCTGGCCCATCGAACACGCCTGCAACCCATCCGCCGCACTTGCGTTCATCTGCATCCCCACCGGCAAGGTCACGGACGTACCCTTCACCTCCGCCTCAGCCAGGCCGGACGTGCTTTCGGTGCTTTCCTGCGGAACATCGATATTCACATTCAAACCCGTCGGACTGGCACCCGACGCACTTTCGGGATTCGCTTCGATCGTAGGTTTGAAATCCAGCTTTTCACAGCCCGTGAGCGCGGGCAGAGATGCCGGCTTCTCATAGAATTCCTCTGGTTCTTCCCAGGAGTTCACTTCGATCGATGCCGTCCGCGGCACACCACACGACGTCGGGTTCGTGAGCAGCGGAAGTCCCCGTGACGCTTCTTCTGACGCGCATTCTCCCTTGGATTCTGGCAATCCGGTCAATTCGAATTCGTTTCGATAGTCCGGTCCTTCGAGTTCGATTTCGCTTTCTCGCAGCCCGTGGCCGGCTTCCAGGAGCGGTGCGGGGGCTCCGGCACTTTCGACCTCGCAAGTACCACGCCATGGGTTGTGGCTAGGGCTCGCGGGTGCGCCCCAAATCGTGACCTTGGCTCCAACTACCGCCGCGGCCTGCGAAGTGTCAGGCGCGCTACTCGTCACGCCATAGTCTTCGCCAGTCCTGACAGACTCCAGCAGCAGCACCGGCGCGCGTTTCGCCACGAGGAAGCCGAACTCGGCCGCGGCGCCCTTCGCCGGTTCGAGGTTATAGACCGGAGTCGTAAATGCGCCGATTCCTCCTTCAGGCTGGGTCAGGTACGCAGTTGCCACGCCGACCGCCGTGTCGTTCGGACATCTTTCTTCCAGCCGCTCGGGCCCCGTGAACTGGCGGTCGTTGCACCGCGCCGTCGCCGTCGGATCACCGATCAGGCCCGGCGGGAGCTTCAAGGTGATGTCCTTCGGATCGCCTTCCACCGCCTTGCCTTCTTCCGTGGGCTGGTTGAACACGAAGGTGGTCGTCAGCGCGTACGGATGCGATCCGGCCTGCACATCGGGTGAGCCATTCGCATTGGTGGCCGACACTGCGAATTTTTCGATTCCAAACCGTGCCGAAGCAGGCCCAACCAAGACCACGAGCATGGCGATGAGCGAAAGGAGCACGACCACCGGCCCTCTGGCGACGGCACGCGTCCTCATCACTTGCCTCCCTTGCGGTTGCTGGACTTCTTCGCCGTCTTCTTCTTCGATGGCCCGTATCTCGCCTTCGCTCGCTTCTCACAAGCCTCGCGTTTCGCCTTCTTCGTATCTCTGCGACACGCCTTCAGAGCGGCCGCGAGCTTCTGTGCCCGCGTCATAGCCCTCGGCTTTGGTTTTACCGTGGCCTCCGAAGTCACATCGCCTTCGCTGACGGCCGTCGCGCTTGCGGGGGGGCCGAGCGCCGGTTGCGGCGACGGAGACGGTTTACACGCTTCATTACTGCATGCGGGCGGAGGAACCGGCGCGGCTGGATACCCACCGCCGACGCGCGCGTCATACACGACGACATTCCGGCCCGTGTCCTGGGATACGAGATCGGCGACGGTCGCGAAGAACACGTCCCCGCCACTTGCGCTCGCATCCAAGAAGACCGATTCGTGACTACCGGCGACATCCGAGATCGGATCGACGTGGCCGCCCTCGTACTCGTACACGTTCCCGACTCCACCGACGGCGCTCGGGACGAGGGCCGCAGAGCTATTGAAGAACAGCACTCCGTCTTCGGAGAAGTTCCTCGGCCGATAGGACGACGCGGCAGTCTCCGACAAGGCACCTTCATTTAGACCAGCCGGACCCTGCGGCCGTCCACCGGAAGAGTTACACGAGACGCACACCACCGGCGCATTCGTTTCCGCATCGTACAAGTACACCTCCCGACAATCACCGGTTTCATCGACATGCAACTCGGCGAGGAACTGGCTGTGCCGTTCGCACTCTCCCGGTTCGGCCTGCTGATTGTCATAGCCGGTGAGCGATCCTTCGGACATAAACGCCAGCAGTGCACCAGACGGGGACACCGCTGCCGTGTTGATCGCCGGCCCACCTGAGGTGAGCCCGGCATGCCAGTCTCCTTCATCGCCGGCAGTTAGCGTGGCGATGAACGCCGGCGTCCCGCCATCGTGCGTCACGTACAGGTTCGGCTCGCCTGGGACAGCGCCCGCGGCCAGAGCCCCGTCCGCGACAAAGTAGACGTATTCGCCATCTTCAGAGACCTGCACCACACCCAGGACGCCCGCACCGTCTGTGTCGACGGCATCGACGGTGAGGTCCTTCAAGCGTTCGTCCGCGGGGCGTTCCAGATCGTATTCGTAAAGATTTTCTGCGCTGTCGGCCGGCCCGGTCATCGCGTCGTTCGTGAGCCGCGCGGCACTTGTGAAGAAGACCCTCGCTCCGTTTGCGCTCGCACCCCAATAGCGCGCCGCTTGCGAACCGTGCGTATCGGAGGCCGTGCGCTCCGATGCTGACACCTCGACCGTGCACGCCTTCGCCGCTTCGACGCATTCGCCCCCACCTGCGAGCGCAACCCCGCTTGCCGACACGTCAGGCGATGTGGAGAGAGTCACCGTGCCCGAGCCGACGGCCGTGACAGTCGTGCCGGCCGCGAGACCATATCCAGAGATCTGCTCGCCAATCGCAAATGAGTCAGCTCTCGTGGATGTAATGAGGACTTCGCTAGCCGAGGCCGTCGCCGGAGCGGAGAGCGTGAGGCTTTCGGTCGACACCGCGACGATCTTCGTGCCCGCTGCGATCCCGGATCCCGACACGGGCTGGCCGACGGCAAATGGATACGGATCGTGGTCTCCCGGCGTCGCTTCGTATAGTTTGACTGCAGTCGAGCCTGCTTCCAGGTCGGCGAGGCGTTCCTGCGCATGCACGGGCGTGATCGCGGTGATCACGTGCGAGCCTTCCGACAGGTTTCCGGTCGCGTTCGCTTCAGGGTGGGCTATCGCGCTCTGGGGCTGATCCGCATTCATACGAAGGTACAGCTCAGCCGGCGGCTCGCTGCCTTCGGTCGTAGCAGGGCTCGTGAAGTAAACGCGTTTGCCATCGGATGACACTGCGTGCCAGGCATCCACTTCGGCGGCCTGCTGTCCATTCGGGGCCGCGTTGCCGACGCTGGATGGCACAGTTTCACCGTTGTTGACGATGCCTACCGGACTGACGCTGCCATTCACCCACTCCGATGCGATGCCTTCCCCGAAGACGACGTGACTGAGATCGGTCGAAGCGCCCATCGCCACTCGGATCGTGTCACCGGACCCGAGCTGTCCCACATAGCTATAGGACGGTTCTGCAGCGCCTCCAGGAAGCTGCGCCAGGTACAGCTTCCGCCGGGGCTTCTCACCGAGCGGGTTCAGAGGAGCGCCGGTCCCCGCGAGGGGAGCGGTGGACGTCGCGATCCCGGCCGTGAGTTCCGGAGTGAAAAGCGAGCCTTCGTAAGAGGGATCTCCCCCTTCCGATCCCCGCGGTTCTTGTAGCGGGGTGATCGCTTGCGTGGTCCAACCTTCGGCTTCACGCCGAGACAGCAGCTCCGTGTTCTGCCCGGTGCCTTCAGCGTTCGCGAACGCACCAGCCGATGCATAAGCGATTGCGCCACCGCCGAGCGACGCCCTCACACCAAAGCTCGCCGCGATCACGGCATCCTGGCCGTTCGTGTCTGCCGGTGAGACCATCTCATAGGCACGGCAGTCAGGCAGCGCTAGCCCGTAAGGTTGTTCGGCGCGCAGTTTTGCGTTGTTGCAGGATTCTGCGGGTGGGATGGCGGCGGCCGCGGTTGTGAACGTGCGTTCTTCGCCTGTGGCGAGCCCGCCGCCGTTCGTCGCGAGGAACCGGTAATGGTAGGTCGTGGCGGGCTCAAGTCCGTCCAGAGCCTGGAGTACCACCGTAGGGACGCGAGAGCCCGCGATGTCCGCTTCGGGCACGGGGACGGAGTCTTCTTCGACACTTCCCACCCCGTATTGCACCCGGTACGTTGTCGGTTCTTCAGCGGTCGCGATTTCCGCCGTCACGGCCGCTTCCCGCGCTGTAACCGTCGGAGAGTTCTCCGAGCCGACCGCGTCGGTCTCGAAGGTTTCGGGCGAGCTCGCGGCTTCCCCAACTTTGTTCTCCGCCTGCAGGCAGAACGTGTATTCCGTGCGCAGAGACAGGCCCGTCACTTCTGCCGAGACTTCCGCAGCGCCTTCTCGCACCGGTGTCGTGGAGCCGCCAGCGCAACTCGGGCCCGCGTTGTATTCGAAGAAGTACTTCAGCTTCGTTTCGCCGCTGGCGAGCGTGAGCTTCCCGTGCAAGATCGCGCTGTGACCTTTGACGTCGCTGGCTTCGCTCACTTGCGGGGTTTCCGGAGTGGGGCCTTCTTCGAAGACGTCGACTTCGTTCCTTTCGTGGTCCGCGACATACGCGGCGCCTGTCGCGGCGGCGATTCCGTAAGCGCTGCCGGACAAAGCCCTGGAGCCGAACGATCCCAGCAACGTGCCAGACGGTTCGTAGAACGCGACTTCGTTGCCGTGGTCCACGAACACGTCTCCTGACGGCCCGACCGTCACACCGGTCGAGGGCGCGCCATCCAAAGTCGAAGGCATGTACGAGCCGGCCACGAGGGTCGCCTGAATGGTGCCGGCTTCTGTGGCGGCATAGATGTTTTCGCCGGTCGGGTCCACCGCGAGCGTCTGCGGCCCGCTGAGCCCTTCTACGACCTTGTTTTCGCCTTCAGACACGGGCAGGCCGGCAGCATCGATCGGTTTCCAGCTCGCGCTGTACTCCAGCACCGCGCCTTCCGCGATCGACGAGACGAAAAACCTCCCGGCGCTGTCAACCGCGACCCCTGTCGGGTTTGGCACACCCGAGAGCACTTCAGCAAGCTGCGTGCCGGCCGGGTTGATCCGATAGACGACACCACGGCCATAGCCCGCGACGAACACGTCGCCCTGGTCAGCCCCGGCAAAGTCATCGACCGTGGCCTGATTCGGAGTCTCGCCAGCCGGCAATTCGACCTTCCACAGCTGCGTCGCCACGCCCCCTGACACACGGAACTTCTTCACCGCGTCGTTGCCCTGATCGACGACGTAGACGTCTCCAGCCGAGGAGCCGGCCGACCCGTCAACGGCGACCCCCACCGGCCCTTCAAAGCCTTCGGGCGAGCTGAACCCGAATCCGAACCCGAACCCGGTCCCCGCTTGAGCAACCGGACTTGCGACGAGCAGCATTCCCAGCGCTGCCATGCAACCCACGAATCCGCGCACGGGCGAGCATCGCGCAGCCAGACCCCGGAACGCGGCAGACATCCCACACGCGTGGATACACGTCGCGACCAGTGCCTTGCGTTTCACTCTTCTCAACCTCTCCGTTAGACAACACATGGTGCCGCACACCCCGATAGCAACCCAACCACGCCTACGAACACCCCGTCGAGCGAGCCTATATAGCGATGACGAAGGCGTCCAGCACCGTTTCTGACTACCGCAACGCGGCCACGTCACGCGCACCGCCATGCAGACGGCCCGCGCGACCGCCGTCAACACAGCCGTCCCCAAGATAACTTCCCTCATCAGAACCGCCTACGCGTCGGCAGGACTGAGTCATGAGTGGGGTCCGATCGCGGCGCTCCGAGGACTTCTCGATCCGGGGACTTCTTGCCCCGCCAAAAAAGTCCTGCATGAGGCCCGAAGACCCCACGCAGGACGATACAGCTAAACAGCGACTACTACTTAGGCGGAGACGCTCAGGTGATTTCCGTCGCGGTTCCGAATGTAATCGCGTCTGTCGTTGCCTCCTGCGCCGTTTCGCTGAACGCAGTCAGTTTCGGTTTAGCGACGCCACCGGTTGATAGATCCACTTCTTTGATGTTCTGCACGCCGCTGGTCACGCCGAATTCCAGCGTGCCTTTGGTCGTTTTCGTTCCAATCGGGTTCGCCAGTCCGGCGATGCTACCCGAGACAGCGGTTTCCGTGAAGCACGTGCCGCTGATTTTTACGAACGTGCTACCGCTGACCGGTAACAGGATCAGGGCAACGTCCGACCCACTCGTCGGTTTCGGTAAGACTAACCCTAGAACCCCGTGCAGAGTGTTCGTGATGATTAAGCCAGCCGTCGAACCACTTGCTGCGGCACATGTCGCGCCGGTAGATGTTTTGTCGGTGCATTCTAAGAAGTGGACTGTGATCCCAGCCACTAATGTTGCGCTCGTGACGGTCCCACCACCCGCTACATTTTTAGCGCAGGTGACGGTTTCCCCACCTCCGGTGAGAACTGAGGTGGTAGTGCTGGCGCCTGTGACTGTCGAACCCGTCGGTGTGAATGTCGGCGCGGCCGACGCTACGGACACCACGGCCAACCCTACAGCCAGGATGGCCACCAGCATCATGCTCGTTAATCGAGCAATTTTCATGTTGTAGCTCCTTGATTAGTCATTTCAGTCGGGCCAAACGGCCCAGAGGCGATAGACGACCTAGGCGGTAGCCCAGCACCTCAGCCTCAAATGTACAGAGCTATGACGGGATCGTCCAGCTCTGTGTCTTACTGCCTCGACCCAGACGATTCGGGCCCCCGGACGCCGTTTTAGACCGCGCCGGTTAGTTCCGTCGAGCGCACGAGCTCTCGCACTGGGAGGAGCGCTGAGGGCAGGCGATCCTTCGCCGGGAGACGAGAGGCGGCGCGCGAGATGGCGCGCGCCCGCCTGGCGCGAAGTGCCGCCTCCGCGCCTGGAAGGCCGTGCCGCGTCATGGCCGAACCGAACCTATGCGAAGTCGGAGACCTTAGCGGCCGGCCACGGACGCGACTCCCGATAGCGCGTTCCTCCACCCCGGGTTTGCCGTGTATGGCCATATTCGGTTCCACCGCGCCCCGGTCGCTATCGTGTTTCTTAGCGCACGTGAGGGTGTCCCCAACTCCGAAGATGATCCCCGTGTCGCCTGATCCGGTGAGCGTCGAGCCGGTCGGTTTGAACCCCGGTGCTGCGAGGAATACAGGTATCAGTGTCAAGCCAGCCGCCATGGCCATCAACGTCAAAGTGGCTAATCGCACGTTCCTAAGCTTCTAGCTCCTATGCTTGCGATTCCGAGAGATCCCGGAGGAGGCCACCGAAGGCCTCCCCGGGACATTGTCGTTGGTGATCTATGCAGGGAGCCGCGCGATCAGGTGACTTCTGTCGCGCTGCTGGCCGTCCCGGTCTCCGTTGCTACCGCTGTGGCCGTTTCTGCGAATGCTGTTAGTTTCGGTTTGATCAATCCGCCTGTCGTGAGATCGACTTCTTTGATGTTCTGTGCACCACCCGTTACACCAAATGTCAGCGCGCCTTTTGTCGTCGACGTGCCGACCGGTTCTACGACGCCCGCGAGACTTCCCGACACGGCCGTTTCCGCGATGCACGAACCTGACAGCGTCGCGAAGCGGCTGCCGCTTTCCGGTAAGACCACCAGAGCGACGTCCGACCCGCTAGATGGTTTCGGTAAAATTAACCCGAGAACGGCGCGTAGCGTTGTCGAAGCGATTAAGTTTTCCAGTGGCGCGCCCGGGCTCTTTACCGGACAGGTCTCCCCGGCGGCGGTTTTACCTGTACATCGTCTTAAGTAAGCGATGATTTTAGCTATTAACCATATGGTGTGAATGATGCCGGCTGTCGTCACATCTTCCGCGCAAGTCACAGTTTCGCCTCCCGCGGAAAGCGTTCCCGTCCCGCCAGCGCCCGTGACCGTCGCACCCGTCGGTTTGAATTCCGGCGCTGCTGACGCCACAGCCACGACTGCCAAGCCGACGACGAGAGCGACCGCCAGCATTGAGCTCGCTAATCGAGCGACCTTCATGATTGCCTCCTTGATCAGGATATTTCGTTTGGGCCTTTCGACCCTGGCATGCCGACAGATAGCCGGCTAGCGGCCTGCACATGACCGTATAATCGGTTAGTTCAAGGATGTGGTACTACGCGTCCAGCGTACTCCGTTAGGACGCGCACGGCCAGCCCTGTTTCTTTCTGGGGAGGCGGCTGCACGGAGCAAACGCGCCCGTTCGAGCGGGTGGCAAGTCCCAGCGGCCAACGGCGGGCGTCGTGTCGTCACGTCGGTCCGGCGGCGGTGCGGTTGGGATGCGCGACCGCACCCGTCACCCCGGTCGCGACGGCCAATCGCCCCACGCCGAGCGGCGGTGTCCCGCGGTGGGCCTTTTCGGCCGAGGCTGGGAAGCCGCGCGCGACACCCTGACTCGAAACTCCAGTGTTTCTGATCGCCTTGCTGCTCGACCCGAACTATGGTTGCTCTCTCAACCATTGAACTTCCGGTGGTACCGGGGTTCGTACAGGACAACCCAGGGAACAGGTGCCGATGCCAAGAACGAGTTCGCGAGCCAAATCAAGGGACGACGCGCAGGAGCCCGCTTGGTCGATCCCAAGCCTGCGTGAGCCCCGCTACTCACAGTCGCTCGAGCGTGGGCTTGCGATCCTGGGCTGCTTCACGCCCAAGCGGCCCGTGCTCGGCATCGCAGACATCGCCGACGAGCTCGGCATGAGCCGCTCCACGACCCATCGCTACGTGATCACGCTTGTCGCGCTCGGCTACCTGGAGCAGGGCGCCTCGCGCAAGTACCGCCTGGGGCTGCGCGTGACGGACCTGGGGATGTCCGCGCTGAACTCCACCGGGCTGCGCGAGCACGCCCACCCCTACCTCGAGGAGCTGCGCCAGCGCACCTCCTACACCACCAGCCTCGGCGTGCTCGACGGTACAGAAGTGCTCTACGTCGACCGTGTGCGGAGCTTTCGCCGGGGCCAGGGCAAGATCGACCTCGAGCTGCACACCGGTTCGCGTCTGCCTGCCTACGCCACGTCGATGGGCAAGCTGCTGCTCGCGAACCTGCCCGACGCCGAGCAGCGCGAGTTGATCGGGGAGATGAAGCTCACCAAACGCGGTCCGAACACGATCACGAGCAAGAAAGCACTACGGGAGGAGCTCGAGGAGATCCGCGCCGCCGGCTTCGCCGTCGACGATCAGGAGCTCGCCGCCGAGCTGTACGCGATCGCCGCCCCCGTGCGCAACGAGGCGCGCGACGTGGTCGCCGCGGTGAACCTCGCGGCGCCCAGCGACCTGATCAGCCTCGAGGAGCTCGTCGACGCGCTCGGGCCGCATCTCGTCTCCACAGCCGACCGCATCTCCGCGCGCCTCGGCTACAGACGCGACGACGAGCGAAGCTAACCACTACCCTACGCGGCCCATGCGCCGCCCCTTGACGATCCTCTGCCTGCCGTTGCTCGCCCTCGGGCTCGCGGGCTGCGGCAGCGCGGTCTCGACCTCCGGCTTCCAGGGCGAAGAGCACGAGGTCGCGCAGTCGATCGCAAACTTCCAGACCGCTGCGACCACAGGCGAATACAAGAAGATGTGTGGCGAAATGCTGTCCGCCAGCGTCGTAGCGCGGCTCGGGGGCGCCAAGCGCTGCGAAAAGGCGATCAAAAGCCAGCTCGCCGAGATCGACAACCTCCAGGTGAGCGTCCAGTCGGTGCGGGTGGCCTCAGGCAGCACGAGTGCCACCGCCAAGGTCGGGAGCATCTACGAAGGCAAGACGCGCGTCGGCAAGCTTTCGCTCCTGAAGGAAGGCAAGCACTGGAAGATCTCCGGGCTGTAGGTGCCCGGCAGAGGCCCACGCCCGCTGTCACGGGTGGGCCAGTCAGGAGTGCAGCCCCTCAGCGAATGTTCTCGAGCAGCTGAGCCACAGAATCGAGCTTCAGCCCACGCGAGAGCCTCACGAGCGTGTCCAGCCGCGGAAACCGCAGCCCACGCTCCAAGAGGCTGATCTCCGTGCGATCGAGATCGCACAGCTCAGCCAGCTGCTCCTGTGAAAGGCCCACGCGTTCACGATGGTCGCGGAGGTTCTGCCCGAGCTGCTCACGTACGTCGTCCATAGCCCCAGCTTGCCGCATGTACAGACAGATGTCTACGGCTTATTGTCCGCAGCGAGAAATCCGGACGCTACGAGCCATGATCAGGGCTGCAGCGAGCGCCCGTACTGACGCTCGTAGTAAGCGCGGTAGTCGCCCGAGCGGATCGGCCCCCACCACCACGCGTTCTCGCGATACCACGCCACCGTCTGCTCCAAGCCTTCCTCGAAACGTACCCGAGGGGCCCAGCCGAGCGCGCGCACCTTCTCAGAGGAGAGCGAGTAGCGACGGTCGTGTCCCGGTCGGTCGCTTACGTGCTCGATCTGGGACTCGCTCGCACCCGTGAGCTCGACAATGCGGCGCACGACCGTCATGTTCGCCTCCTCATCGGGGCCACCCGCGTTGTAGACCTCACCCGGCATGCCGTGCTCGAGCACGTGGCCGATCGCCGCCGCAAAGTCGGTCGCGTGGATCCAGTTACGCACCTGCATACCGTCGCCATACACCGGCAGCGCGTCCGCGTGCAGTGCGTTGAGGACCATCAGCGGGATCAGCTTCTCCGGGTACTGGTAGGGACCGTAGTTGTTCGAGCCGCGGCAGATCAGCGCCTGCAGGCCATAGGTGTGGAAGTAGCTCTGCACGAGCAGGTCCGCCCCGGCCTTGGTCGCCGAGTAGGGCGAGGACGGCGCCAGCGGGCTCTGCTCGGTGAACGTCCCGTCCTCGATCGAGCCGTACACCTCGTCCGTCGAGACCTGCAGGTAGCGCAGCTCGTGCTCGCGCGCCGCCTCCAGCAGGACATAGGTCCCCAACGCGTGGGTCGACACGAACGCGTCCGGCTCGGCGATCGACCGATCCACGTGCGTCTCCGCCGCGAAGTTGACGATCGCCTCCGGCGCAGCGGCCTCGATCGCACCCGCCACCGCCTCGGCGTCCTCGATCGCACCGCGGATGAAGCGGAACGCCGAGTCCTCGACGAGGTCGTGGAAGTTCTCCTCGCGTCCCGCGTAGGTGAGCTTGTCGAGCACCGTCACCTGATCTCCCTGCTCGCGAATGCGCTGGCGCACGAAGGTCGAGCCGATGAAGCCGGCGCCGCCGCAGACGAGGAGTCTCATCCGCGCATCATTTCAGCTTGCGCAGGCAAAGCGCACTCATCCCGCTACCGCTCTGCTGTCAACCGTAGTAGTGGGAGATGACGAGCAACTGGCTGAAGATGTCCTGGGCGAGCACGAGCAGAACGATGAGCACGCCCACCGCCCGACCCCAGCGCGGCCCTGCGCCGCGTGTGGCGAGGACAAACGCCGCGCCGAGTGGCGCGAGCAGCGGGAACAGGTAGCGCACATGCGCGTATTCGGCGTCCCGCCCGGGGAATACCCCGTAGGAGGAGAGCCCCACCATCACGATCACGCCCGCGGCGATCAGCGCGTATACGCAGGTCTCAGCCGCGTAGCCGCGCAGCACCATGCGCCGGAGAGCGAGCCCCCTTACGGCCAGGCAGAGGAGGATCCCCGCCGGCAGAAGCGCAACGTCATACACCCAGCCCGGGAACGACGTGTCCCCCCAACCGTAGAGGCCGACGAAGCCGTCGAACCAGATCTGGATCGCCGTGAAGACACCGGGGATGTCGTTGGCCATCCCCGGCAGCCTCGGCAGATACAGCTCCCACACGTATTCCAGCTTGGCCAAGAACGACCCATGCGGAGCGACGAGTCCGGCGCTTGCGGAGACCCCGTTCAGCACGTCATGGCCGGCGAGCACGCCCGTGGCGAGCGAAACGAGGATCGGGCCGGCCGCGATCACGCACGCGAGCACCAGACAGCCGAAGGCCTCGATCTTCGACTTTCGCGCGAGACGCCAGCAGAGGAGCAGGAGGCCGAGCAGCGCGCCGGGAAGCAGCCCCACGAAGTTCAGCTTCGTGAGCAGGCCGGCTGCGCAGACGAGGCCGATCGCGACCGCCAGCCGTCTCGTCAGGCCGCGGCGAAACGCTCTCGCGAGAAGGTAAAACAGCGCAGCCGAGACCGCGTAGAGCAGCGAGTCGGGGTTCACAGCACCCGACATCTCGCCCAGCAGGGGCAGCAGGCCCACCGCGAGGCCCCCCGTGATCCACGCCCACGACTCCCCCGGGAGTGCCTCGCGCACGAACAGGAAGGCAAACAGAGCGGTGAGCCCGGCCATCAGGGCGCTCACCAACCGCATCAGCTGCAGACGTTCGAGCAGGTTGCCGTTGTCTGCGATCAGATAGGGGATCGCCTCGATCGCGTAGTAGAGCGGCGGCTCGGCGGTCGCCGCCGAGGCGTTTTCGCTGCCGTCGCGCGGCAGCTGCGTGGCTGTCGCGAGCTCTCGTTCCAGCTGGTGCTGTTCGGCCTGCGTGGCGATCGAGGAAAGCCCCGGTTCCCCGGCCATGCGCACGAAGCGCGCGCCCGCGAGCACGAGCGTCTCTTCTCGTGACAGTTCGCCGGCGTTCACGCTGGGCAACCGCCCCGTGTCCGCCAGCTCCTTCACGTACGCGACGTGCGACTCCTCATCACTGACCTGAAACGGGGGGCTCACGACCGACCAGCACGCGGCGTTCAGGGCAGCCACGAGCGCTATCCAGAAGACCAGCGGCACGCGTTTAACCGCACGTTTGCACGGTCGCAGGATGATCGTGGCGGGAGTGATGCGCGGCTCCACGGCGACGCTCACGAGGACCCTCGCACAGCGAGCCACGACACGAGCACCGTCAGCGCCAGCATCGCGCCCAGCGCGCTGAATACGACCCAAAGGCCGCTGGGCGAGCGTCCGAGCGCCATGCGGCGCGCGATCGACGGCGCCAGCGCCCACCACGAGCGTCCTCCCGGACGCAGGTATTCGATCCTGATGCGTCCATCAGTCCCCACGTCCGGCGCGCCGCTGTACGTGTCGCCCTTGACGTAGACCGTTTCATTGCTCGCCAAAATCGCGAAGCAGACGCTCGTGTCGGCGACAGCGTGCCGGAGGGGCTTTACGGGAATCGTCACCGACTGTCGGCTCCAGCCCGCTCCGACGCTGCCACCCACCAGCACCCCGCCCTGGTCGAGGACCTGCACGAGCACCGGCGGCCCGAGGAGAGCTTCCAGCGACAGGCGGATTGCGGTAGTGCCCGCCGGCAGCAGTTCCTCTTCTTGGCAGGTTCGAAAGTCGTGGGTGACCGTCGCAACAGGACCGACGACCGGCGCCGCGTTCGTCAGTGCGACGACCGGCGGAGAGCGCGACATGACCGCCACAATTGCGATCGCGAGCACCGTCAATCCGAGCGCGAGTGCGAGCCATCTACGCACAAGCCTCAGCGCCCAGAACGCATCCGGCGTGGGCGTTGGGTGAGCTCACAGCCGGGTATCCAAGCCATCCGCGCATCATGCACACGCGGCGCTTGGGACTCAAGAAGCTGGAGACAGCGGCGCCAAACTGGGCGTCAGGTTTGGCTGCTCAGGCGCGCGTCATGCCGGCTCTCGCCGCCAGGTAGCCCGCGAGACCGTCCTGCCACGGAGGCAGCGGCAGGATGTCATCGCGCTCTGACTCGAGCGCCGACCACGCCGGGCGCGGGGCCGGGCGCGGCATGTCCGCCGTCGTCGCCTGCTCAACGCGGCACGCGATCTCCGCCTGGCGGAAGATCTCCTTCGTGAAGCCGTTCCACGAGACATAGCCCGTCCCCGCCAGGTGAACCAGCCCGGCGACATCGCGCTCGATCAGGCCGAGCAGCGCCGGCGCGAGATGGCCCGTCCACGTCGGGCAGCCCACCTGGTCGCTCACCACCTGCACCGCCTCTCGCTCCGCTGCGAGCCTCAGCATCGTCGCCGCGAAGTTCGCGCCTCCCACCCCGAACAGCCACGCGCTACGCGCGACCGTGTGGCGCGGCGAGGCTGCCAGGACCTGCTGCTCGCCCGCGAGCTTGCTCTGGCCGTACACCGTCCGCGGGCCGGTGGCATCGGACTCCACGTAGGGACGCGGCGCGCCTGAGGCATCGACGCACGCCTCCCCATCAAAGACATAGTCGGTCGACACGTGCACCAGGGGCACACCCGCCGTCGCCGCGGCGCGCGCGAGGTTGCCCGCACCATCTGCGTTGACAGCGTGCGCCAGCTCGACGTGCGTCTCCGCGCCGTCCACGTCCGTCCACGCCGCGCAGTTGAGCACCGCATCCGGGGCGATGCGCCCGAACGCCTCCGACACCACGTCCGCGTTCGTGATGTCCAGCTCCGGGAGATCCACAGCCACGAGCTCGTGGCCCATGCGTTCGCCCGCGCGCAGGACGTCCGCGCCAAGCATGCCCGCCGCGCCTGTGACGAGCAACCTCACCGCGCGTTCCATCCCAAGCGCGCCCTAGCGTCGCTACCCTTGAACAGGTCATGCGCACACTCGTATTGGACCCCCCGCCTCCGCAGATGGAGGCGCTCATTGCGCAGCGCCAGCGAAGCGGGACCGACCTTCACGACGAGGTGTGGGAGGGCGTCTACCACATGATCCCCGTCGCCGGCATCGCCCATTCGCTCATCGCGGCACAGCTCGCCGCGCTGCTCGGCAAGGCCGCCCGAGCCAACGGACTCGTCGTCGGCGCCGAGTTCAACCTCGGCAGCAAAGATGACTACCGCGTCCCCGATCTCGGCGTCCACCGTGACCCGGCGCTCGCGGTGTGGACGCCAACCGCCGCAATCGCCGTGGAGGTGCTCTCGCCCGACGACGACACCTGGAAGAAGCTCCCGTTCTACGCCCAGCACGAGGTCGACGAGATGCTGATCGTCGACCTCGCCGAGCGTTCGGTCACATGGCTCGCCCTGAACGATGGCGAGTACCGGCCGATCGATTGCAGCGAGATCCTCGACCTGGGCGCCGACACGCTCGCCGGACGCCTCGACTGGCCAAACGGCTAGACGAGCCGAACAGCCGGCAGGTGCCAGGGCCGGCGTCACAGAATCGAGATGTCGGAGTTGTCGCCCACCATGAAGCGGTACGCGCGCGGCTGGCGGTCGCCACGGCGGATCGTCACGTTGCGGCCCAGCAATGAGGACTCCATGCGCCCGTCGAGGTCGCACACGCTCGAGCCGGCCAACAGGATCGAGTGCTCCACCTCAGCGCCTGAGATCACGCAGCGCTCGCCGATCGCCGTATAGGGGCCTATGTAACAGTCTGTGAGGCGTGCGCCCGCACCCACGATCGCCGGGCCTCTGACGGTCGTTCGCTCCAGGCGTGCGCCCGGCTCGATCACGACGCGGCCGTCCACTTGGGAGTCGATCAGCTCGCCCTCCACGCGCTCCTGCAGGTTGTCCAGGATCAGGCGGTTCGCCTCGAGCATGTCCTCCAGGCGCCCGGTGTCCTTCCACCATCCGCGCACCACATGCGGCTCCACGCGCAGCCCTGAGTCGACGAGGTACTGGATCGCGTCCGTGATCTCCAGCTCCCCTCGCGGCGAAGGCTCGATCGCACGGGCAGCGTCGTGCACACCCGCCGTGAACATGTACACACCCACCAGCGCCAGGTCCGTCGCCGGCTCCTTCGGCTTCTCCACCAGGCGCACCACGCGGCCAACCTCTCCCGCTCCTGCGGGCGCGAGCTCTGCCACGCCGTAGTTCTCCGGGTCCGGCACCGGCGTCAGCAGGATCAGCGCGTCCGGCTCGTGCTCACGAAAGGCCGCCACCAGGTCTGAGATCCCGCCTTGGAGCAGGTTGTCGCCCAGGTACATCACGAACGGGCTCTCAGCGAGGAAAGGCTCAGCCGTGAGCACCGCGTGCGCCAGGCCCAGCGGCTCGTCCTGGAGGATGTAGGTGATGCTCAAGCCAAAGCGCGAGCCGTCGCCCGCCTCCGCTTCGATCTCCGGGCCCGTCTCCGGGGCAATGATGATCCCTACCTGCTGGATCCCCGCCTGCGCCATCGCCTCGATGCCGTAGAACAGCACCGGCTTGTTCGCCACCGGCACCAGCTGCTTGGCGCTCGTGTGCGTGATCGGGCGCAGGCGCGTGCCCTTGCCCCCGGAGAGGATCAATCCCTTGAGCGGCTCCACTGGGTGTGGAGCCTAGCGGGGGCGCCGCCTGCGGCGTTTCCCAAAAGAGCCGGCTCTTGACTCCGAGGTGGGCGATACAAAGTCAGTAGGTCCCGCCGAGCTTGCGGTGATCCCAGCTCGCCCGCCGAAGCTCCACGAACTCGAGCGCCACGCGCTTGGATGCCTGCTTGTCGACCATCTCATCGACCTCTGGGGGAAGCTCCGCCGCAGGGGGCTGACCGCGCGGGGACGCATATCGCGCGAAGATCTCGCCTCCCACGGCCTTGACCGTCTCAAAGTCGCGATGCACGACCACGTCGCACTCGAGCATCACGCCGCGGAGCAACTCGTATGACTCGCCCGCCTCGATCTGCAGCGTGGCGCGGGGATCGCGCTCCAGATTTAGGACCTTCTGCGAGGCCGCATACGTCCACGCCCACAGGCGCGGTCCGGGGGCCCCGGTGGGCGGCTCACGCAGGACGTACCAGAGCGGCATCAGGTGCGGCCAGCCGCGTGGACCGCTCGTCGCGCACGTTACCGTGCGCTCCTCAGCCAGAAACGCCGCCGCCTCGACGCCGCCCATCTTGATCTGATCGCGGCGGCTCACGCCGGCTGGAAGTACCGACACACGCGACGATCGCCACGGACGCGAAGTCCGGTCAAATGCTCAAGCTGATAACCCGGGGGTCATCTTTCGAGCGGCCAGACCCGGTCGCCGGCTCGCTCTCCATCTCGAACTCGCCCGTCTCGAAAGGGTCAGTGCGGGACTCCTCGCCTTCGACCTCCTCGAGCCGATCGACGATCTCTCGCGCCGCCAGCTCTACGTCCCCAGGTATGTTCACTTCGGCGGTCGCGGCGCCCATCTCATAGATCGGGACACGCACACCCAGCTCACGCGCGCGCGCACGAAGCGCGGCTGAATAACGTGATCTCCTAGGCATGAACCCAAACATTGTATACCACCGGCGGGTCGCTTCGACGGCTCACTGCCACCGGTTGCAACCTAGTTCTTCCAAACACGTCGGACGACGCGAGATCGGCCTTGAGCGGGGAGCGGCTATGCAAGCGTCTTGGCACGTCTGGCACGCGAAGCCGCCAGGATCCCCACCAGAACGGTGATGACCCCCATCGCGATGGCAAGCCCAGACCAAGCCTCGTGCCAGCCCACGCGCCCAAGACCGCCCGCGAGCAGCACGGCCGCCGCAGCGATAGCCGCCACGCAGGAGCAGAACGCAAAACCAATCGCCGCCGGAGCATCGCGGGCCTGAATCGACATCGCACCCAGGGCGCCCGGCAGCGCGCACGCGAGTACGACCGCCGCGCTGAGGCTCCGGTCCCACGTCGCCGCTTCGGGATAGACCGCACCGGCCGTCACGCTCAGCGCCGACAGCGCCATACCGCAGACGAGCCACCCGAGCAGGAAAGTGCGGGATTCCCACGCCCCCGTGAGCCGAGCCCAAACGACCTCGGTGGTCTCCAACGACAGCACCCACCCGAGGACCAGCAGGGTTGCCGGGGCGATGCTGCAGAGCGCGTAGACGAACCAGCAATGGTGGAGCGTCCAGTCGCCAGGCTTGATCCCCGCGATCGCCGCCGCATCCGCGACGGCCAATAGACCGAGCACCAGCAGGCAGACGCGCACCCCGACGAGCAGACGGGCCGCATACGGATGCTCGCCCTCCGGCCTCATCACAAACGCGAGCAGTAGGACGGGGGCGACCAGTAGCACCGCGGTTGCCACCTCCGGTCGTGTGCCGACCTCGTTCAGCGGCGCGGACGCGTCATAGGCCCAAAGGATGCCGACGATGATGAGCGACGACACCGTGGAGAGCGAGAGGAAGCCGCGGCGCCCGACGCGAAAGTCGAGCAGCGCGGGGGCTGTCTCCGTCACACGCGCGCCCTGAAGGTAGAGGTGCGCACTGTCTCGGTCGGTCTCGAGCGATGGATCCGCGTCGCCGTCGCGGAGCTTGGCGAGAAGCGTCATGCGCCTTATCTCCACGCCCGCCGGCGCGTCGACCTGTAGGTGATAGGTCTGGCTGCCCTGGATGTATGGAGTTCGAAGCAAGATCCCCATCGCCGTCATGCCTAGCGCATTGCCGATCCGCGCCGCGACCCGTCCCGGCGCGGATCGGAAGTCGAAGTCGCCAGGTTCTTCAAGCTCGTGCTCCGTCGTCTCACCCGCGAAATCGACTCTCACATACAGCGTGCGCTCTTTACGCGGCCGCAGGTCAGATGGCCCCGCAGCGGTGTCGTAGCGAAGCTTCACGACGCGCCGTTCGCTGGGACGCCCCTCGAGCGGAAGCCACACGACCGAGTTGACCGACAGGTCGCGCAGGAAGTCCATGAACGACTCGAAACCCGGCGCCTGCAGCATCGCAAGGTGATGACGCTCGATCAAGTCCTTGGCGATAGAAAAGAAGAGCTTGCCTTCGAGCCCTGCTCGGTAGACGAGCTCGCGAAGCGCCACGCGCAGACTGGCATTGATCGGCCCCCCATTCAGCCTTTGCGCCGACTCGAGCACCGCTGCACGCGAGATCATCGCGTTCTCGCGCCTCGTGAAGAGCGGCAATGAACGACCAAACTCGTTCTCGAGATCCATGTAGGAGCGACCTGGCGTCTTCGTCAGTCTGAACGCGGGCACGAAGTAGAGGTTTTGCTTCTCGCGGCGCTCGGCGATAGCTGCCTCGTCGTCAGGCAGAGCCAGGTCTACCGTTAGCTGCCGCCTCGCCGAGCTGAGGTTCTTGATCGTCACCGTCTCTACGTGGCGACGCACCCATTTCGGCTCTCTGAGGACATACCATGCGCCGAGACGTCCGATCCGAATCCAGGGTCGCCCGTCCTCGCCCTCGGGGCGTGCGGGCTCGTCGTGCTGGTCGTCGGAGCCCGCCCGCTCGGTCGCCTCAGGCCCGTCCTTCTCAAGGCTGGTCGTGGGCGACGCCCCGGCAACTGGCGGAGCGAACCTTTGCAGCGAGAGCGATGCGGCTTCGCCGATCCGCGCCAGGGCTCGAGCGCGAAAGCCCCCAAAGCGTTCGTCTGGTGCGCCCCCCGCCATCCTGCGGAACCATACACATGTCGGCTAAGTTCCGTCAACCGGAATCGGCCTGCAGCAGCGCCACGTTCAAGGAGGGCGCTAGCGCTGCCTGCCGGCTGACGCTACGTCAGGCGGGCGTCGCAGCGGCGCTCGCCTCGCGCATCCGATTAACGGCTGCGAGCACAGCCTCCCTCGCATCCTCCGGCTCGAGCACCGCCGCGTCGCCGGCTTCCTTGAGGATCTCGCGAACGAGCCAGTCAACGCCCGCGAAGCTGAGCTCCACAACAACCGAGCCGTCGTTCCACTCCTCTACCACGCGGCGAGCCTCGCGCGCCCAACGCGCTCTCTCGGGGGAGACCCACACACGCGCTGTCGCCGATGCCGGCACCTCGCCCGTGCGCAGCCAGCCGTCAACCTCGCCCGCGGGATCGACCTCTGGGCGCGGCTCGAACTTCTCGTCGGTGACCCTCACGCGCTTGATCCGATCGAGGCGGAAGTGGCGCACGCCGTCGCGCTCGGGGTCAAATGAAGCCACGTACCAGCCCTCGCGACCGTTGGTGAGCGCGTAGGGCTCAACCGTGCGCGGCGTGAGCTCGTCCTCGTTCTCCTTGTAGTACTCGAGCTCGATCAGCCTGCGTTCCACGATCGCGTTGGACACCAGGCGCGCCACGTCCGAATCATCGCCCGCCGTCGGCGCCACCTGCAAGCCCTGCTCCATCGGATCCTCGCCCAGCGCCGCGACGATCTTCTCGCGCGCCGATGTAAGGGAGCCCTCGGGAATGTGCTCGCCGATCAGGTCAATCGCCGCGACCAGGGCCTTCGCCTCGACAGGCAGCAGTCGCGCGGGGCGGTCGAAGTTGTCGCTGTAGGGCTCCGGGTCGACCTCGATCTCGCCGTCCTCCTCCTTGAACTCCGCGTACAGCACGTAGGAGCCGCCGCCGAAGTTCACGACGTTCAGGACATTCACGTCCTCGCGCAACTCCTCCTCACTGATCTGCAACCGCTCGCAAACCTCGGCGATGGCGACGCGCTCGCCGAGACGGCCCGCCCTGATGAGGATGCTCGCAAGCGTGACCAGACGCGCAAAGCGCTCGGGCCGGATCGCCGCCTCGGGGCGAGGCGAGCCCCCCTCCTCGTCGGACCCGCGGGCGGACTCCCCGCCACGGCGCGAACGCGAGGAACCGGCGGCGCGCGTTCGCGCCGAACCCCCCGCGGCCGCCGCCGGCGCGGTGGCGCCACGTGGCGCCACCGGCGGCGCGTCGCTGTGGCGCTCGTGCAGGAGCTCGAGTCGCCGCTGGAACTCGGCCACCAGCTCCTGCGGCCCCAGCAGACGCGCATTGGCGCCCAGCCCCAGCACCCACGAGATCACACTCCGAGGGCTCGAGTAGCCGGTGAGGAAGCTCGCGTCGCCCTCCTCCTCGACCCCGTCAGCCTGCGTGGAGATCTCCCCGTAGCGACCGAAGTGGCGTTCGACCTGCCACGCGATCCGCTCAGAGATCAAAACTCTCGCCACGTCACGCTCGTCGCCCAGCTGCCAGTCAGCTCGGTTTGCATAAGCGCGCGGGTCGAAGTCGACGGGCCGGTGGAAGTCGTGCTCGGCCTTGGTCGCGTAGGACACCTTCCCGCGGATACGCGAGAGGCGGAACACGCGGATCGCCTTGCGCTCGTGCGCGTAGCCCAGTAGGTAGAACTGACCGCCCTGAAACAGCAGGTGGTAGGGATCCACGCGGCGCGTGCTGAGCTCGTCTCGCTCCATCGTGTAGTACTCGAACACGATCGTCTTGTTGCGGAAAATCGCGGTCTCGACCTTGGCCAGGCGCGCCGAGAGCTCGTGACCGCCCGCGGACGCCGTGATGCCTAGCGCCACCGAGCGCTGCTCGGGCGCCTGCAGAGGGCTGGGTCGCCCCCACGTGATCTGCTGCAGGGCCAGACGCAGCGGCTCCGCGTAAGCAAATTCCCCGTCCAGGAGACTGAGCGCCGTCTGCAACGCCGCGAGCTCCTTGTCCGTGAATGCGATTGCAGGCAGGTGGAAGTTCTCCGGGCGCAGCGAGTAGTTCTCCTGCTCGGCCGCACCGTCCGCCGGTCGCTCGACCGTGAGCTGGATGCGCAGCGATTCCAGCTCCGAGCGGTCGGCGTAGAAGCGTCGCGCGAATGCGTCCTCGTTCATGCCGCTGTAGCCCTCCACGTCGCGTCGTATCTCCAGAGCCGTGACCGGCCGACGCTCGGCCATCAGATAGGAGATCAGCGACAGCTGGCGGATCAGCTTCTCGGTGTCCTTTGCCATCGACCCTGAAAGATAGAAGCCGACGGCGAGAGGGATGCCGTGGGAGCACATCGCTCCCCCGCTATTTGCGGAGATTCAGGCAGCTGGGCAGGCGGGGATCGACGCCCCGCTGATCTAGGTGCTCTCGCGGAGAGTCGACGCCCGCCCTTGCGTCGCGTCTCGCTGGCAATCTTTGGTCGCCTCGCCATACAGCTCGTCTACGCGATCAGGTCGACGTTTCACGCCGCGAGTGGGAGACGGACATAACGAAGTCGACGGTCGCTCATGTCGCACGAGTCCGACCACCGCCAAGCCTCCCGTGCCCGCACCAGCGGCCCGCCCGTTCTCCGCTCCCACGCCGACATAAAGCCACACTCAGGAGCGGTGCTCGACTGACAGTTTGGCCACCATGAAGGAGCCGAAGGGCAAGCGTGCAAGTCAAGACGTGAACGGACCCCAAGGCGTCTGTTGACTCAAATGATTGGCGCTGATAGGACAGAAGAGCACATTGTGCATGTGGGCGGCGCCGGGGGTGTCTCCAGCCTGAAGACAGGCTCCCCGGCGCCGACCTGACTAATCTCCCCGACCTCGGGGCAGATAGGCCCCGAGGCGGGGGTGGAGCAGATAGATAGTGACCTACTCGCGAATTCGAGTCAAGCGAACTATGCGCGCGTTTCTGTCTTGATCAAGGCGTCCGCGGAGTTGCTCGAAATCCGAGTAACTGGGATGTGACCGGTAGGCGCCTCGTCTAAGGCGTAGCGCCGGCACCGGGCAGGCGATAAGCGACAAGCCCAGTCGTCTGCCCAGTCGCGAACGCCAGACCCGCCGGGGCGAGCAAAGTGTCGCCGTCAACCGCCACGCCCGTGTTGCTGCCGGCCGGCAGCTGACTTTCCCAGACGGTCGCGCCGCTGCTCGCGTTGAACGCGTACAGCTTGCCTTCAAAGGTGGTCGCAAAGACCAGATCGTTGACCGCGCTCGCGGCGCCGAACGCCGAAGAGGGAAGCTTGCGATCCCACTTGACCCTCCCGGTCGCCGTGTCGATCGCCACGAGTTCGCCGGTGGACGGTCCCGATTCTTCAGGTTCTGTCTGGCTCTTGTACGTCACAGAGTGGTTGACCACCGGCACGAACACCGTCGGACCGTTCGTGGCCATCGGTGCGATCACGCCTCCCAGGAGGCCCGGGTACACGGTCTCCGGCAGATGCAGCTTCGAGTATTCGTGTCGCATCGCGTACAGGCCGTCGCTGTCGTGGCCGTTGTGGGTCCCCACCGGACGCTCCCACACGAGGCTGCCCGTTTGGGCGTCGAGCGCGATCACGATCCCCGACTTGCCGGCCGCAAGCACGAGCTGCCGTCCGCCCACCGTTGCGAGGATCGGCGGGTCTTGCAGATCATGGTCATACAGGTCGTGGGGTGTGAGCTGGTAGTACCACTCCACCTTGCCCGTGCGCGCGTTCAGCTTGACGATCGAGTCGGTGTACAGATCCGGCCCCGGCCGGCTCGAGCCCCACGGGAATTCGCTCGTCCCAGGAAACGGCGCAGGGTTGCCCACAGCGACGTACATGCTTCCCTGCGTGTCGAACGCCGGCGTGTACCAGAGGCCCCCGCCCGAATTGAGATGCCCGTCCTCGGAGGACCACAGCTCTTCGGGCACTGTGTTGAAGCGCCACAACCTACGGCCCGTGCCGGCTTGCAGAGCCCACAGCGTGCCCACGCCTCCCCCTTCGTAGAATTGCGTCGTGCTGCCGGGCACGGTCGAGACGTACACGACGCCGTCGTGGTAGCCCGGCGCCATGTCGATGCCTTCATGTTCGTTGCGTGTGAGCGGCACCGACCAGTCCTGCTTGCCCGTCTTCTCATCGAGCGCGAACGCTGCGCTCGTCGTCGCGCCATACACGCGCCCGCCCTCCACGACCACCCCGTTCGGTCCCTGGTCCGGCGAGTCGTAGGTCTTCGTCCAAATCACCTTGCCCGTCTTCAGGCTGATCGCCTGCACGTTTGACTCGAGGTCCTGGGAGTAGATGACGCCGTCGGCGATCACCGGCGCCGAGGAGTAGCTGCCGTACTCGCTTTTCGCGGTCAGCGGCAGCGTCCATGCGACGCTCAGCTTCGCTACGTTCGACGTGTCGATCGGGCCGCCGACGTAACGAGTGTTCGACGTGTTCACGTTTGGGTAGCCCGATCCCGTCAGTAGGCGGCCTTCCGGAGAGGACGAGGAGCCGCCGG
>Ga0209006_10001148_pt1 | contig 24158 bp, 17 predicted proteins | sample JacPin_JW_Ref_O2_FD_188567 | JGI IMG/M metagenome (GOLD analysis project Ga0209006, IMG submission 188567) | Forest soil microbial communities from Algoma, Ontario, Canada - Jack Pine, Ontario site 1_JW_Ref_O2 (SPAdes) (version 2) | ecosystem: Environmental > Terrestrial > Soil > Boreal... | reverse complement strand
CTTTGACCGCGCCCGCCGCAATGCCAGTCGGATCCGTGGGACGGATCACCGAGCACATGGGCAGTGACGGATCGATGAACTCGCACGGAAGCGGGAAGATCAGGTTGGTCTGAAGAATCTTTTTCCCAGTGGCATTGAAGTCAGGGAAGGTCAGGCCATTGGTGGGATCGGTGAACGGGGCGAGCGGAGTCTGAACGCCGTTGCCCGCGAAATCCACCCACTCCAGGAAGTGCGCCACTTCGTCGCCGCCGATGCTCACCACGATGCGCAGCACTTCCACGTCGCTGGCCTTCTGCACCATGGCCGAATACAAACTGCTGCCGCCCTGTTCGATCTGGGCAAAATGAAAGGCGGCGGTGTTGGCGATGGCTTGGGCGTGGTTGGTGGGTCCGAAGTCTGTGTTGTCGCGTGGAATTGCCGGCAGCCCGCTGAGAACGATGGCTTGCGGAAAGGTAGCCCCGAAGTCAGGATTTTTCGCGCTGCGATAGCGCGTGTACCAGCTCGTATCAACGGTCACATTCATCAAGTTTGTGAGACGGCCGATCTGGCGCGCCCCGGTTGCCTTGCTGCTGGGCAGGGTGCGGAACTGATCGAGATTCACCGGGGGCGCGCCCTTCAAGGTAAGGTACGCGTTGAGGAATTTCTCGTGCGTGATTTCGTCCAGCGTGTTGCTGCTGATGTACTGCTGGCCGTCTCCATCGAGGTTGGTGAAGGCGACCTGATAGGGATTGGACGCATTCACTCCGCCGAGTTCGGCGTACTGGACCCACATATCGGCCTCGATCAACTCCGCTGCGGCCAGGAATTGTAGGATGGCTGTGTCACTGGCGGAAAGGGCGGCGCTGCTGCTCTTGCTTTGCGCCATCGCGGGAAGGCGGCTGGCCAGCATTCCGGCGGCTACGGTGGCTGCGCCGGCTACGACTCCGCCCTTCATAAATGAGCGGCGGTTGACGCTTTTGCGGGACGACGGTGCGGTTTCGGATTCGGATTGACTAATTTCGGGAGAGATGACGGCAGGGTTGAGTGCTTCGTTGCCCATGATTCCACGCTCCAAGCTCTTGAACTGAAATTCCGCGATTGCGGCAGGGGTTCGAATCACGGTGAATGGAGAATAGGGTGAGAGGCGGGGACGGGTGTCACGGGCGAGTCAGGGGATTGTAAAAGAATTGACTCGTCCGATTTTTTCCTGGTGTTAACAATTCATTTCTCACTTTTGTCCGTGAAGATTAATGGCCGTAGACACGGAGATATCTATAACGTCTGCGTTGCGATAAGCACTGTACATCGAGTCGAGCAGCGGTTGCTGCTTGCCGTTGTAGTCCTGCGAGAGTTCCCACATGAAGACGCCGCCCAGGCCGCGGGTTTCGAGAGCGTAATTGACTTTCAGCGTGGTGGAGGCGGGAGTGTCGTAGGTGATGAAGCCGACGTGATTGGGATTGCTGCTGATCAGGTACGGCGCTTGCGCGAGAGGATCGGTGTAGGTGGTCCATCCACCGGCGGCGATGAGTTGCTGGATCTGCTGGTAGTTGAGGCTGATGGTGTCTTCGCATCCGCAGAAATACCAGAGGCCATCGACGTCGAAGCCGTAGCCGTAGAAGGCAGTGCCGAGATTGATTTGTTCGGCCGGCACGTCGAATTGATAACGGAACATGTCCACGGAAGTTTTGAGGCTGCCTTCCTGGCCGGGATCGAGCGGGCTCAGATAGAGCGGCGAGTTGTGGCCGGAGTGATTCGTCCACGGGCCGTGGAAGTCGTAGGTCATGACGTTGAAGAAATCGAGCAGCGGAATCATGCCGGGGAAATCGTAGACGCCGTAAGAACCGGGACTGGAGGAAACGGCGGCGGAGATCAGATATTGCCCGGCGGGCAGAAGCGTTCGCACGGACTGGATGAGCAGCGTGAAGTTGAGGGCTTCGGTTTGATCGTAGGGAACTTCGTAGTCGAAGTCGAGGCCGTCGTATCCATTGGCGATGATGAAGGTGGCAAGGTTCTGGGCAAAGGTGGCACGGAGCGTGGCGTCGGCGGCGATGTTGGCGATTAGGTATGGTGGGCCGGCGAGTGAGACTTCGACTTTGACTCCGGCTTTGTGGGCGCGGGTGATGAGTTCAGGCTCGAGAAAAGTTGTGGGGACGCCGAGCGTGCCATCGCCTTGAGGCGCGGGAGAAATGTTGGCATGCACGATGTGCGTGAGCTGCGTGTAAGGAATCGTCGACGCGTTGAAAGGGATGGCGCTGGTCTTGTCGCCGTAATAGTAGTAAGCAAGCAGGCGGTGATTGGCGGCGTGGAGAGCTGGGGCGAGGGCGAGGATCAGGGCGAAGAGCGCGAAGGCGGGGCGTTTGGGGGTGAGCTTCATGATGATCTTCAGCCTCGTTTGATCTGGATCAAAAAAACAAAAAACAATTTTGACTAAATTCCTGATTCTGTTGCGTTTAGCTTGATTTGATCTGGCATACGGTTTGCAAATTCTTGAGCTGAAAGGAGTTGCGGGTAAATTCTTCTGGAATAAGGAGTTAGGTCGGGCTGTTTTGGAGTGCCTTGGGCGATGGTGGAGCGGCGATTCATTCCAATTACTATTGTAACAGTTACTGCGGGGTTTTCTGCCGGGAGGATGGGACTGTATTGCGTTTAGATGGAGCGAGTTAGCGGCGTTGGATTAGAATTTTCTTGACAGGCGGAGGCTGTGGATTTTCTTTCCGATTTGGAAGGGCCTACGCCTACAAAAAATCTGGATGAGGAGGGCGAAAGTGAGATTGCACTTGGAATGGATGCGTCAGGTTTCGTTGAGGAGTGCCTCACGGCAGCAGAATCTCACTTATTGGGCCGATCAAAACAAGCTGCCCTCCGCCTCTGGCGTTTATGTTTTCGGTCGGCGTTACGGGAACTCCTTCGAAGCTCTTTATGTTGGTAAGGCGAACGACATCCGCGGACTGTTAAAAGGCCAATTTAAGAATCGCCCGCTAATGATGCACGTCAAGAAAGCCAAAAAGGGAAAGCGTGTGGTGCTGACGGGATGTTTCGTGGCGCGGCCTGGACAGAAGCTGGGGAGATGCCTGCCACTTATTGAGCGCGCATTAATCAGGTACTTTCTTTCCGAGGGGCATGATCTTGTAAATGTAGCTGGGACTCGCCTGCGCCGTCATGAGATCACATCGAGCGGCAAGCAATTGAAGCGCCTCATACCCAAGCTGATGTTTCTCGACAAATCGAAGGCGGGGAAAACTCAATAAAACTTCGGGAACCGAAGCTCTCTTGGCTGTCTGGCGGGGGAACGAAGGCAACGATTGATTCACTTGCACGAGACGGTCACGGTCTTGACGGTCCTCGTTCTGCCCTTCATCCGCAGTTGGGTGATCGCGGCGTTACAAAGTTTCTCCGGGTCCTCCAATAGCTTCTGCGCCATCGCTTTCGCGAATGTCACACCGTTTTGGGGATCATCAAAGAAGTAAGGCGACTCGATCACCAACGTGGTGCCCTCGGAATGCGCGTGGACCCGGCCGGAACCGTCGGGGTCGTCCGCAGCCCGAGCAATTTCCTGCCTTAAGGGCTTGGTTTCCTCTATGCGTGCGGTTCTCGCTGCCGGGCATCCGAGCGAGACGGTCTTCATCACGTCGGTAGAAAGCAGTCCCTTACTGTAGCCGACCCTGATGTACCAGATGCCGAGGTTGCAGAGTGTCTTCGGGTCTTTCATTAATGCGCCGGCCGTTGAATCACGGGTTGATGCGTCTTGAAACGAATCTGAGGTTAGGATCAGTTCGTGCTGATGATTTGCCCGTGCAGTCACGTCGTAACCGTTTTCCTCAAAATTCCTTTGCAGATTCAGAGCGAACTCCTCAGCAGTCTTTATCTGCTGGGCCAGTACCGCGCTGCAAACCAAGAGCCACCCGATTGTCAGCATCCCAAAGATGGCCCGCTTTTTCATGTTTGCCTTTCCGTGTCGCAGGCAGCGCCGGAATTCTGCCACACCTACGATGGCCGGCGCAAACAGGCCTCTACTGGGCAAGGGGTTATTGCTAGAACCCGTCCCGAGCCAACAAGGTGATTGTTGCTTAGGGGTGTGGTGAGAATTCCCTGCCCTGACGGGCGACGAGATCGGCTGGCATAGGGATCTTTCGACTGCGCGAAGGGATTCGTTCCGAATCCCTTCGCTTCGCTCAAGATGACAGGGCCGCGAGGACTTGTTGCCCAGTACGCGCAAGCCCCGTACATTTTGGGAACACTTTCGATGCTGCGCGAATATTGCTTGATCGAGCGAGGAGCTTATCGGCGAATTAATTGTTGCGACCAGGGCTGCGTAGTCCACAGAGGGTGCGTTGTTTCTCCGAGGCGCGGGCTCCAGAGATGAAGCGTCCGGTGAGGATGACCTGGACGGCTACGCCTTCGATTTGCGTTGGCAAGGAAGGAAGGTTGCGGCCGCGCTCCACGAATACCAGCAACGCCGCGCGCTTTGAATCGCTCTGGCTGCGACTGACCGCCACGCCGATAACAGATGGGTTGCGCATAATTTCCACTTGATGGCGCGATTGCACGGCGATTGCATTTAAGACTTCTTCACGCGCTAGTGGCGGCATAGCCGGCGGATTAGCCCTTTGCCACCCGCGCGACGATGATTGGATCGAGGATTGTGAAGTAGCCGAACAACTCACGGGATGTTGGGCGCCGCCAACGAAGGCGAAAGTAGATCCAGTTGTGGCAGTCAGCGCGGCGAGGATGTCGCCCGCCGGGTTGCCTGTGGAGAATAGACCATCAGCCGAACTTGCTGACACCAGGGCAACGGGTTGAGCCGTGGCGGCGTCAACAATCAGCGATCCCGAGTCGCCGGGGCTAACAATATCGTTGACAATCACCTGATTTGTGAACGCCGCGGTTCCGGCGGAGGGATTTCCACACTCCGCCGGATAGTCGACCAAAACAGTTCCGCTGATCCCCTCCACGAAACCGCACGAAAGCCCGGTGGTGCGACCGCTCTTTGCCACTGCCATATCAACCGCCGCTGTGGCGATGGAATTCGCAGGTGGCGCGGATATGTAGGAGCCGTCGGGATTGACGCCCCCGAGCCCGATGATATTACCTGCGGGATCGACCGCTCCAGGTAGAACCTGGGCGATGGCCGCATCGACACCGGAATTAATGGGAGGAGCAGCGGTGAAGTTGGCAACGGTTTTTGGGGTAGAGAAGTCGCAGAATGTGTCTACGAAGCCGGGCTGAACAATGGCTTCTCCTGCCACTGCATGCCCCACTCTGCCCATTACGTGATTGTTGCTAAGGATGTACTGTTTTCCTTTTTGGTCAACAAGAAGGGATCCTAGAGTTCCGCTACAACAGTCTTGAGTATTGGCATTGACGCCAGAGGCGCCAAGGGCGATGGGAAATGTCTGCTGTTCCTGGTTTTCGAGAGGAATGGCTGTCACCGTTGCCGAAGCTGTTTTCGATGGGTCGGCGACGGATGTTGCAGTTATCGAATAAGTGTCGGCGGCTAGAAGCGGAGACGGCGCTGTGTAGTCACCTGCAACGATAGATCCGGGATACGTATCATCGCCCGGAAGATCGTTGGCAGCCCAGGTGACGGTGGTATTGGATGTACCGCCGACCAATGCCGTGTAATCCAAGCGGAAGCCTGCTTTGACGGTGGCGGTAGGCGGTGAAATCGATAGGGTGACCGGCTGCGAACTGATCGTGATGGTGGCCAAAGCCGACACAGATGGCGCGCTGACCGAAGTTGCAGTCACAGTTGCGAGGCCTCCGTTTGGGACCGATGCAGGGCCGATGTAATTGCCAGACTGATCGATGGTTCCAACGGAAGCCGACCAGTTGACAGCAGCACTGGAAGAGTTCGCGACCACAGCGAAAAACTGCGCGCTGGTTCCGACGGAGACGAGAGCGGTTTTCGGAGTAACGGTTATCGAAGGTTGCACCACGGGAGGAGTTACATTGGAAGAACTGGAACTACCGCCGCCGCAAGCCGCCAGTAACAGCAGCAATAATGCGAGGCAAATCCTCTTGCCGGCGTCTGCGGTAAATACAAAGTACAACATAGATACTCGCGCCAATAACAGGTGGCGAAGGCGGAGTTTAGCATGCTTGCATTGTTTTGTCCGCCGCTAATTCGCTTGTGACAGCGTTGACGGGAAAGGGATAGTTCTGCGCGAAAGATGACAGGGCCGTGGATGGCAGGGCCGCAAGACTGTTGCCCCGTACGCAAGAGCCCCACTTCTCGCGCACAGGACGCGCGAGAAATGGGGCACCCCCGTCTAGGTGAGGAGGATAAGTGCTTTCTCCTGACATCCCTTTTATAGAACCCGGCTACTTCCCCTCGTGCCGGAGCTACTTCTCTTCTACTCCTCTATGGTACTGGTCGTGGGCGACAGTTCGAAGACGGCGCCGTGATCGAACTGGCCCCCGCTCGAAGCGGTGCCGAATAGATTGCCGTGAGCCTCGACAATGACGCCAGCATCGGGCAGGCCTCCGTCGGCGGTCGCGTTGGAAAAGCCGGCCAAGACGCTAAACGTGTAGCTGGTGCCAGACGGGCTCACTTCCCACACCACGCCCTCGCCATTCCAGGGACCGAAGAAGCAGGTTCCGAAAATATTGCCGTTGGAGTCGAGGGTGACTGCGCCGGGAAGTTGGCCATCTTCTTTGGCGGTGAAGGGATGTAGAACGGTTTCCTTCCAGAAGCCGCTGCCGGTGGGCCGAGTGAGTTTGAAGATCACGCCGCAGCCAGCACCTGCGGTGCAGACATTGCCGCCGTTCTGCGTGGCACCGATGATGTTGTTAGCGGAATCAAAGGCGAGCGAGACTGGGACGGCTCCGCCGATTTTTCCTTGAAAACTGTAGATCACGGCGAAGTGCCACGAACCTGCGTTGGGAATGAGGCGGAAGATGGTTCCGCAGCCGTTCGCTCCGCAGGCCGTGCTGCCGCCGGTTGTGGCTCCTCCGTAGACGCTTCCCAGCTTGTCGACAAGGAGATTGCCTCCGGGGGAAGCGCCATCCGCACCGCCGGTGAAAGCGTAGATGACTTTCTCGGTCCAGCCGCTGGAAGAAGGAGTGATCTGAAAGACAGTTCCGCAGCCGTTGAAGCAGCTCTCGCCGGTGCCGCCGCCGCCCTGGAAAGTCGTGCCATAAATGTTGCCATTGGCGTCAAAGGCGAGACTGCCCGTGGGCCAATTCCCGTCCGAGCCTCCGAGGAAGCTGTACTGATTTGTGAGCACGTATCCGCTGGAACTGGGCGAGAGTTCGTAGACGGTTCCTTTGTTGTTCACGCCGCCGACCTGGCTGACACCGTATATGTTTCCCGCGGCGTCGAAAATAATCGCGCCGGAGGGCTCGCCGGGCGCGCTGCCTCCGGTGAAATTGAAGATGTTGGTTTCGGTCCAGCCACTGCCCGAAGGAGTGAGTTCGTATATTGCGCCTTCCGAAACGGCTCCTCCCGTTCCGGTTGCTCCATACAAGTTTCCCGCAGCATCCATCACAAGACCCGTGCTCGGACCGGAGGGATCGTGCGTGACGCCGCCAAAACTGTAGACGAGGCTTTCGGTGTATTGGGCGAAGGCGGATGAAATCAGGACAAAACAGAATGCGAAGATGGAAATCAGCTTCGAATGGTATTTCATTTTGGTCTCCTGACGATGGTCGCTGGTTGATGATGTGCTTAGGCGGTAGGCGCCACTCGATGATAATTGAAGTTGCGGTTGACTGTCGCAGTCGCAGTTGCGCTTTGCGGATGTTTGCGCCTTCTTGATTGCAGCACGCTTCGACTGGGTTTTGAGATTCCTAGCGTGCGCATTCGAGCGTAACTGTTGAAACATCGCGTTTACACTCATTGAACCTAAAGCGTGGCGGGGGCGAGCGGCGTCGTCTTCTGGGGCCGGCTTTGGGAGCGCGGGGTGGCTGAGGCGGTGTCGGAGGAACAACGGATCTTTCGACTGCGCGAAGGGATTCGTTCCGAATCCCTTCGCTTCGCTCAAGATGAGAGGGCCGTCTAGGGTCCCGAGAAAAGCCCCACTTCTCGCACACAGAACGCGCGAGAAATGAGGCACCCTCGCGGTTACAACAACCTGATTACCACAAGTGACCTTTTGCCCAAACTGCGTCGCTGGTACAGAATAGCTTCAGCTGGAGATCATTCCAGCTTGGTGAGATAGCGATTCGCAGCCACAATCTAGATTCGTGACCAGCAACCGATGCACAGACTGACGATTCTTTTAGCCCTCACTGTATTCGCGCCTGCCGCTTCACAAGCGGGGCAGTTGCATTCGCCGTGGGACGATCGCACGATCACCGCAACCGACGCTTCTTCTCAATATCAGTGCCCCGCTCCTCCGGAGTTCGCCAAAATCCTTGATGCCGAGCCCTACTACACAGACTCGCATTCCTCCGTCGTCGATCCCGTTAAAAAAACAGCCTACGAAAAGGCCAGCGAAGGTCCAACGCACCTGGGGCAGTCCGCCGGCCTCGCTGCCGATGCTTATCTCTTCAAGGGAAGCAAGGCAGCCGCGGCTTGCGTCTACTCGCTCCTGGATGCGGCGGCGAAAGCCGATGCCTGGGCCGGTGAGATGCCACATTTTCAGGACGTCTATGTACAGAACTGGATGCTCAGTGGCACCGCAATTCCGTATCTCAAGGTGCGCAACAGCGGGGCCGGCACTCCGCAGCAGGACGCGGAAATTCAGCAGTGGTTTCGCCATCTGGCTGAACGTGTGCAAACTTACTTCGACAAAGGTAACGGACATCCCAGGACGGACGCCTACAACAACCACCTCTATTGGGCCGGACTTGCGCTGGCGGCCGAGGGCATCGCCGATAACGACCATAACGCATTCCTGTGGGGCATCGCGACCTACTACCGGGGCGTCGGCTTGATCCAGTCCGACGGATCATTGGTGGCTGAGATGAACCGCGCCGGCATGGCGCTGCATTATCAGTTGTACGCGCTGGCCCCGCTGATCATGTTGGCGGAACTTGGCGAGGCCAATGGCGTCGACATGTACGGCGTGAATCATGGCGCCATTCACCGTCTGGTGAAGTTCGATCTCGCGGCGCTCCAGGATCCTGCGATCATCGCAAAACGCACCGGAGTGCAGCAGAGCACATCCGCGCCATATTCCGGCAACGAGATCGGATGGGCAGTCCCTTACGTGAAGCGTTTCCCCGATGCCCAGCTCTCCGCTCTGATCGCCAACGCGCCCTGGGTGCGGTTCTGGCAGTGGGGCGGCGCGCCTCCTGAACCGGAGATACCACGCCCATCCCGTTCGGCCGAGCGCGCCGCGTTCGAGGCCAATCTGCAAGGCAGCGTTAATGCGGCGATGGCCGAGCAGTTCCCCTCTAGCTCGTCGCAATCGGCTGCTTTTCTGGGAGAGTGGTGCGGACAAGGAATTGATGGCATGCGCGCTTCGATCTCCGACAGCGGGGCCTATCTCACGCTGACCAACGAAAACGGCGATGCCTCCACGGGAAGAGTTGACGAGAAAGGAAAAATTGTCGCGCAGGGCTGGCAAAATGTGACGGGAACGCTCAATCCCAGCGGCATCCAGATCGATTGGTCCAACGGCACCTACTGGGAGCGCTGTGACGCGGCTCGCGCCAACGCCGATCGTGATCGTGCTGATGCTGGTCCTCTGGACCTCTCGGGAAAATGGTTCCCCCAGGGCAACCGGTCCGAACTCTGCACTGTCCGCCAGCGTAGTAACGACCTGAAGATCGAGTGTGCACAACTGGCGACTACAGCCGGACGCATCGATGGCGCGATGCACTTCACCATCAAGTGGGGCGCGCGATCTATCGGCGCAACTGTAACGGCAGACCGCAACCACATCCATTGGGATGACCAGACCTACTGGACTCGGTCAACCCTGTACGATGCCACGAGCAAATAGGCGGGAGTCGCCGCTATTCATAGCCAATATTCGTAGCCCACGAACGGCTGTCCCCGTGATTGTCGAAAAATCGCTATTACACCTTCACGTGCGCGTCCCGTTCGGGACTGGGATTACTTGATCATATTTGCTATTTCCTCGGGTGTGTCGACGGCCCATTTCAGGTGGCCGTCGCTCATGTTCAATTCGGTGGCGGCGGGGCCAGCGGAGATGGTTAGGATTTGATCGGGGTTGACGAAAACCGTTCCTATCGATTCTCCAGATTCGTTGGCTTTGCGAAGTTTGAGGAATGGCATGTGCGGTCCTTTCATTTCTTTCGCAGCGTTTCCGGTTTCAAAAACCATGGAGAGAACACCTTTCGTCAATTGTAACGGCGTCGGCGGGACAGGGATCCCTTCGACTCCGCTCAGGGCAAGCTTTTCGACTGCGCGAAGGCATTCGTTCCGAATCCCTTCGCTTCGCTCAAGATGACAAGGTGTAGGACTCGGCTAATTACGTTGGACGCTGAGGCGGGCCAGCAGGAGTTGGGTTTTGCGGAACCAGGGGCGTTCGCGGCGGCGCTGGTAGGCGGGCATGGTGCGGCGTTTGTCGAGAATTTTCTGGGCCCAATCGCGGGCTTCGGCAGTGCGTCCCTGGGATTGAAGGAAGAGAGCGTAGTTGTAATAGGTTTCGGAAATGGTAGAGATTTTCGTGGCCTGTTGGAAGAGCAGTTCGGCTTTTTCGGGCTGGCCGGTTTGAGCGTAGGCGTGGGCAAGCAGGCCTTTGCCGCGATGAAAATCGTAGTTGGGGTCGGACGCGAGGGCGCGTTCGAGGTCGGGGACGGCGGCGGGGAAATCTCCGAGGGCGACTTCGGCTACGCCGCGGCGGTAGAAGGCGTCGGGCGAGTCGGAGCGGGAGGCGATGGATTTGTCGTAGGCGGCGCGGGCGCGGGAGAAGTCACCGTCGTCGAGATAGAGCAGGCCGAGTTCTTCGTAGTTGCCGGCAGAGGGATTGTCGAGGATGGCGCGTTCGAGTTCGTGAATGCGGCGGCGGCGAGGGAAAACCTGGAATGAAGTGCTGAGCAGGCCGGCGTCAGGGACCATCTCAATGAGGATGTAAGCCAGCGCGCCGATCCATCCGCCGATCAGAATGATGAGAAGCCAATACCAGTCCGGGCGGCGGCGGATGAAATGGATGATGGCGATAACGCGAAGCAGAATCGACCACCACGAAAACGCGAAGAAGAAAAACGATCCCATGTGCCAGCGAAATATAACATGCGGGCTTGGGCTTTCGGGCTTCGGCTATTGGGCCTGGGCTGGTTGGCGCGGTGATATATGTCACAATGGAAGTGTGGGAAATGCGTATGTTAGCGATTCAAATGTAGCGATTCCAGGCGGCGGGGTTGCTTCGCCGAAGCCCGAGAGTCGACGCCCAAAGCCTGGCTCGATTCGGTTGCTGGCCATGGATATTGATGGCACGCTACTGAATCCACAGTTTCAGATTGCGGGGCGCGATCTTGCGGCTTTGCGGCGGGCGCATGCGGCGGGGATTGAGGTTGTTTTAGTGACGGGACGGCGTCACATGTTTGCAATGCCGATTGCGGAGCAATTGGGATTTGACTTGTGGCTGATCAGTTCGAATGGGGCGGTGACGCGGTCGTTGAGTGGGGAGACGTTTCATCGCGACCTGATGCCGGTGGAGACGTGCCGACGGTTGTGCGGGGCGATGCTGGAGTTTCGCGGGAACACGGTTTTGACGTTCGATCAGGAGAGCAATGCTCAGGTAAAGAAAGGCGCGATTGTTTTGGAGCGGATGGATAAGTTGAACGAGAGTATCCGGCGGTGGCTGGAAAAGAATATGGAGTACATCGAGTTTGTCGTGCCGATTGAGGAGGCGCTGGCGCGGGATCCGGTGCAGGCGATGTTTTGCGGATCGATGGCGCGGATGGCGGGCGCGCTGGCGACGCTTGACGGATGTGGCATGGATGGGCTCGTGACGGTGTTGCGCACGGAATACCCGGAGCGGGATTTGTCGATGATTGACGTGCTTAATGCGGGATGTTCGAAGGGACATGCGCTGGAGCGGTGGGCGGCGTTTCGCGGGATTGGGCGGGAACAGGTCATGGCCATCGGTGACAATCACAACGATGTGGAAATGCTTGAGTTTGCCGGGCATCCAGTTATCATGGGGAATGCGTGCGCGGAGTTGCGCGGGCGCGGGTGGACCGTGACTTTGGGCAACGACGCGTGCGGGGTCGCTGAGGCGGTAGAAGCAGTGATCAGTGGGCAGTGGCCAGCGTTCAGTGTGTGATCTCGAGTGTTGGGCGATTCCCGATGAAACGTTTTCTTTCATCTCGATTGTTTGCGGCGGTCGCGCTGGCGGCATTGTCGCTTCCCTGCTTTGCGGCGGAGGTGGCGGTACTGCGGAATGGATTTACCATCCGGCATGAGCGGCGTGAGGTGATTGGTGCGGTTACGCGGATGTATGTGAACGCGGATGGATCGAGTTACGTGGATGTGCCGACGGCTGAGATTGAGCATTTTGAAGTGGCGGAGGAGCCAGCTTTGGAGCCTTCGGCTAGCTCGGGGCAGGCCTCCGGGCTTCCGGCTTCGGGCTCTGGGCTTCGGGCTTCGGGAGATTCGGCTGAGGTTGCGGCGGCCAGCGCTTCGCGTGCGGCAGATTTGAATGCGGTGATCGCCGAGGCTAGCGGGCGGTACCGGCTCGATCCGGATTTGGTGAACAGTGTGATCAAGGCGGAGAGCGGATTTAATGTGCGCGCGGTGTCGCCTAAGGGAGCGCGGGGATTGATGCAGCTGATGCCGGGGACGGCATCGCAGTTGGGCGTGCCGAATGCGTTCGACCCGGAAGCGAATGTAGATGGCGGAGCGCGATATTTGCGGGAGTTGCTGGAGCGGTACAACTTCGATCTGGTGAAGGCGCTGGCGGCTTACAATGCCGGAACCAGGCGCGTGGAACAGTATGGCGGCGTGCCTCCGTATCACGAGACGCGAGCTTATGTGCGGCGGATTGTCCTGGATTTCAATAAGAAGAAATTGGCGCAGAAGCAGGCATTGGCGCAGAAGAGTTCCGCAAAAGCCAACGTTGCTACTTCTGCTAAGAAAAGCTCACCGCCTCGTGGTGACGCTAAGACTAATCTTGCTCGGGCTGCCGAGTAATTTCACGATCTGCGAAAACCTTTTAACACAGGGGACACAGGGGCCCACAGGGTAATTCTTCGGTGATCGTCGCGGCTTCGAATCGCTTCTTCGTTTGACCGTCCTTACCTTGTCGTTTACCTTGGGTGCAGCCGTTTCCCGCTTCGCGTGGCTGGGGCCGCGGCGCGAGGTGTACTCCCCTGAATGGATAAAAAACGCATTCTGGCCAGCGTGATTGTGTTTTTCATTCTGGCCGTCCTTGTTTACCTGCAATACCGGCACTGGCAAAGCTTCGATTGGGGCACGTTCTGGAGCCAGATCCATCGCATAAAAAAAGTGCATGTGCTGCACGGGATTGCGCTGGTTTATGCGGCGTATGTGTTGCGGGCCTGGCGCTGGAAGATTTTTCTGATGCCGGTGCGGCCGAAGGCGAAGGTTGCCGATCTGGTGCCGCCCATGGTGATCGGGTTCACCGGATTGGCGCTGCTGGGGCGCGCGGGGGAATTTATTCGCCCGTATCTGGTCGCGCGGCGGACTGGACTTCCCTTTTCTTCGCAGCTGGCGGTGTGGGCGGTGGAGCGCACGTTCGATATTGGCGCGTTCGCGGTGCTGATCGTGCTGGCGATTTTCCTGCCCAGCGCGTTGCAGTCGATTCCTCATCCGGAATATTACCGGCAGTTTCGCGATGCGGGGTTTTTGCTGATCGCGGGAGTAGCTGGGGCGGCGGTGGGAGCGGTGTTGATCAGCCGGAGCGGCGATGCGATTGCGAAGTGGATCGAGGGCCGGTTCGCACATCGCTCGTCTAAGTTCGGGCACCGGCTGGCGCAAATGGTGCGGGAGTTCGGGATGGGATTGAACACGATTCATGGACCTCTGGCGTTGCTGGGGCTGGCCGTGCTGTCGGTGGGAATCTGGTACATCACGGCGCTGGCGTATCAGGAGGTCACGCACTCGTATGGAGTCGATGCGCTGGAGATTCCGGTATCGCAGTTGCTGATTTTGATGGGCGCGAGCATGGCGGGGTCGATGCTGCAACTGCCGGCGGTGGGCGGCGGGTCGCAGATGGCGACGATTGCGACGCTGTCGGTGGTGTTCGATGTGCCTCCGGAGATGGCGGCGAGTTGCGGGATTTTGTTGTGGCTGGTGACGTTCGCGTCGGTGGTGCCGACGGGATTATTTCTGGCGCATCGGGAGAGATTGTCGTTGCGGAAGTTGTCGGAGGAGAGTCATAGGGCGGAAGAGGCGGAGTTGGATGCGCCGGCAACATGATTGGTGGTAGTAGCCTCGCTTGGCTTGGCGGACAGCTGAAGGCAGCTGTCCCTACATGTTTCTTGCGGGTCCGCCTATCTATTCCAAGACGCCATTCAGGCGGGGAATTCCCAGCCTTCGTCTTTCATTTTTTGGTTGGTCCAGTGCTGGAGTTTTTCGAACAGGGCGGGCTCTATCACTGCGAAGCGGACGCCGACGCGGCCTTCGTCGCCTACCCAGACCATGCGGGCTTTGGCCTGAAATACGGTCTGGCTTTCGGGCAAAGTGAAACTCAAGTCCAGCAATCCTGAAAATTGCATAGGCGAGGTGAGGCCGTCGAGGCCCATGCCTCCAGTGCTGAGGTTGACGCCTTGCACGCTGACTTCTTCGCCTTTGGAATTTCTGAGAGTGACGGGCAACTTGACGCGGGCGCGGAAGAATTTTTGTTGCTCATTGCTGATGGAGCCGAGCGATGTTGTGGGATCTGCGGTTGCGACGTTGAGGTTGTATTCCTTCAGCTTGCGGCTTAGAGTGCGGCGAGAGATGCCCAACTGCTCCGCGGCTTGGGTGCGCTGGCCGCCGGTGCGTTCCAGCGCTTTGATGATCATCTGCTCTTCCATGCTCTCAAGATTGGCGACGGGAATCGAGGCGGTTTGGCGCCGGGCCGTGGGTTCGGCGGAGAGCGATGCGCTGATGTAGGAGAGATCGATCTGATCGCCGGAAGATTCCATTGCGACTTTCGCAACCAGATTTCGCAGTTCGCGAATGTTGCCCGGCCAGGAATGAGAAAGGAGCTTTGAAATCGCCGCTGACGCAAATGCCTTTGATGGAGACTTCAGGCGGAGAAAATGCTCGGCGAGGGCGACAATGTCTTCCGGGCGCTCGCGCAGGGGCGGAACGCGAAGCTGAAATTGGCCAAGGCGGTGAAAGAGATCGCGGCGGAAACGGCCAGCCTCGACTGCGGCTTCGAGATCCTGATTGGTGGCGGCGACGATGCGCACGTCGACTTTAATTTTGCGATGGCCGCCGAGGCGGTAGAAGGGCTGCCCGTCGAGAACGCGCAGAAGTTTGACTTGCATCTGCAATTGCAACTCGCCGATTTCGTCGAGGAAGAGCGTGCCTTTGTCGGCGAGTTCGAAAAGGCCGGGTTTGGAGGAATCGGCTCCGCTGAAGGCGCCTTTCTCGTAGCCAAATAATTCGCTTTCGACCAGGTTTTCCGGAAGAGCGGCGCAGTTGATATCGATCCAGGGGCGGCTCCGGCGGTTCGAAGACTCGTGAATGGTCCGTGCGATCAGTTCCTTGCCGGTTCCGGTCTCGCCGGTGATCAGAACGCTTTCGGTATGGCCCGCAACGCGATCGACCATGCCCATGAAGCGATGCATGATGGGGCTGGCAAGAACGAACTGGACGTCATCGATGGTGCGGGTTTGGATGGAAGAGTCTTCTCGATAAGCCGTCGATGCAGTCGCCGTCCGATCTTCCGGTTGTGACGCGACTGCGGACAGTGAATCGGATTTCGAAGTCGGCGAGATCAGGCCGGCGATTGCTGTCGGCTTCATGCTCGCGTCGCGAAGCAGAGTGGCGGTCAAGGTCACGCTTAGTTGGCGACCGGAGTCCTGCCGCACACTGAGTTGCGAGCGATAGAAACCCTGTTGAGAGATGGCCTGCAATATTTGCGCTTCGCTGGAATCGCCGGCGGGTTGGCTGCGATCAAGAGACAATAGCGCGCAGAAATTCTTTCCGGAGAGATCCTGTGAGTCACGATCTAAGAGTTTCGAAAACGACTGGTTGCAGGCGGTTAGGTTGCCTTGAAGATCCGCCACAAATACAGGCGTGTTTCCGCTCGCTGCCCACGGGTCCTCGGGCGGTTGGGACCGTAAGTTTTTGTTTTGAAGATCGAGCATTGAAAAACCGCACAGCGAACCTTTGGGGACGATCTTGACACGACGGGAGGGCATACCGCAGGCTGGTCATCAATCAGAGGGTAACTAAGGTAATGGACCGCGGCGGCTGAAGGTTTCGCAACGAAATATCGATGCTACTGGTTACTACTGTAAGCTTCTTCGCTTCCGTCCCTTCCAATACGATTCGATGAGAACTCGGGCATAAGTGTGCTCTGAGAAAAAGTGCGGAAATGCGCGTCGCGCCGTTGTGTCTTTGGCATTCGCCGAAGACCGCTGCGGAGACGCGGGTTTTCGGCGCAATCGCCGATGACCGCAAGGGTGAGGATGAAGGCAGCGACTGAAGAATTGTCGATGCGGACCAAGGCGTTTGTTGCCGTCACAGTGGCCTGCGGGGCCGCGGTGCTGGCATCGGCTTTGTGGCATTGGCAATCGGCCGATCCGGCGCGGTTCGCCTGCTATCTGGTTGTCGCGGTGCTGGCTTCGGGATTGAAAGTTCAATTGCCCGGCATTGAAGGAACGATGTCGGTGAATTTTCTTTTCATTCTGCTCGGCGTGATGGAGTTGAGTCTTCCCGAGACTCTGCTCATCGGATGCATGGCAAGCCTGGTGCAGAGCGTATGGCAGGCCCGCAAGCGGCTGGACCCGGTCAAGGTTGTGTTCAACGTCGCGGGCATGATGGCAAACGCCAGCGCGTTGACTTACCTGAGCTATCACTGGCTGGCGCTGCGTTATGGAACGAGCAAGCCATTGTTGTTGCCGGTGGCGGCGCTGATTTTCTTTCTGGCAAACACTCTGCCGATATCGGTAGTGATCGCGCTCACGGAGCACAAATCGTGCCGGAAGATCTGGTCGGAGTGCTACTTCTGGTCGTTTCCCTACTACCTTGTCGGCGCAGCGGCGGTGGCGCTGGTGGGACTTTTGAACCGCAAGGCAGGATGGCAGACGTCGCTGCTGGTGCTGCCGTTGATCTATTGGGTGTACCGGTCTTACCGCCTTTACCTGGGACGCCTGGAAGCGGAGAAGGACCGCGTCGAGATTGAAAAGCGGCACGTCGAAGAGATTGCCTCGCTCAATATGCGCACCATTGAAGCGCTGGCTTTGGCTATTGAGGCGAAAGACCATACCACGCACACGCACCTGCAACGCGTGCGAACTTATGCGGTGGAGATAGCGAAGGAATTGAATCTGCCGGTCGACGAGATCGAGGCGCTGCGGGCGGCGGCGCTGTTGCATGACATTGGAAAGCTGGCGGTGCCGGAACAAATTATCAGCAAGCCGGGAAAGCTGACGCCGGAAGAATTCGAAAAGATGAAAGTGCACCCGATTGTTGGGGCCGAGATTTTGGAACGCGTGGCATTTCCGTATCCCGTGGCGCCGATTGTGCGATCACATCACGAGAAGTGGGATGGGTCGGGATATCCAGACGGATTGGCGGCGACGGACATTCCGATTGGAGCTCGCATTTTGTCGGCAGTGGATTGCCTGGATGCGCTAGCTTCGCACCGGCAATATCGTCCGGCATTGCCGCTCAACGCCGCGATGGGCAAGGTGCGAGAGCAGGCGGGAACGAGCTTCGATCCGCAAATTGTGGAAATTCTGGAGCGGCGTTATGTGGAGTGGGAGCGCATGGCGCTGATGCAAGAAGACAGCATGGCGACGCTGGGTGTTTCCAAGTGGATGCGGGTGGAGCGCGGACAGGAACCGGCGGCGGGTTTTGCTAAATTTTCCGATCCGCCGAGCGGCGGCGCTGAGAATCCCGATTTTCTGGCTTCGATTGCCTCGGCGCGGCAGGAAGCGCAGACCATGTTTGAACTTAGCCAGGATCTGGGAGTTTCGCTGAGCCTGAGTGAGACGCTATCCGTATTGTCGATGCGGTTGCGGAAGATGATTCCCTACGATTCGATTGCGGTATTTGTGAATCGCAACGGATGGCTGCTGCCGGAGTTGGTGAGCGGGGAAAACTTCCGCATGCTGTCGTCGTTAAAGGTGCGCATGGGCGAGGGGTTGTGCGGATGGGTGGCGGAAAATTGCAAGCCGATTGTGAATGGGAATCCGCAGGTGGAAGCGGGATATGTGATCGATCCCGAGCAACACAGGACACTGCAATCGGCTCTGGCGGTGCCGCTGGAGGGATTGAACGGCGTGGTGGGCGTGCTGGCGATGTATCACAGCGGGCGCGACTCGTTTACTCCGGATCATTTGCGAATTTTGCTGGCGGTGGGATCGAAGGTCGCGATGTCGGTGGAAAACGCGTTGAAATATCAGCAAGCGGAGAGTTCGGCTACGACGGACTTTCTGACTGGTTTGCCTAATGCGCGCTCGCTGTTCGTGCATTTGGCGCAGGAAGTGGCGCGGTGCCGACGCATGAAGACGGGGCTCGCGGTAATGGTGTGCGATGTGGATGGCTTCAAGCAGATCAACGATTCGTTTGGACATCTGGAGGGCGACAGGCTGTTGCGCGAATTCAGCACGCGGCTCAAGGACGCGTGCCGCGGGTATGACTATGTGGCGCGCATGGGCGGGGATGAGTTCGTGATTACCTCCCCGGGACTTACGCCGGAAGCGGCCGAAGAGAAAGCAGTGAGGCTCAACCAGGCGGCAATTGAGGCGGGGAGGGTTGTTTGTGGCCGGGACATTATCACGTTGAGTGTGGGAACCGCCTTTTGTCCGGAAGATGGATATGACGTGGAAAGGCTTTTGGCTGAGGCGGACCGGCGGATGTATTCGATGAAGCAGATTCATCATGAGAATTCGGCTACCGACAACAAAGCTCAGGCGGCGGTGAATTAAGCGGATGAAGCGGAAGCTGGCGCGGAGAATCGCGATGCATGGGCTGGCCCTGGTGGCGACGGTGCTGCTGGGCGGGCTGCTGGCTGCGGTTCTGGTGCGGTTGGCACCGGGGTTTGATGTGGATGAGCAGCAGCTTGATTCGCATTTGAACGCAGAGAGCATTGCGGCATTGCGGGCGGTGCGAATGCAGCAGAACGATGTTTTCAGCTTTTACATTCACTCGCTGCAACGAGCGTTGCACGGAGACCTGGGGACTTCTCTTTCCCTGGGACAACCGGTGAGTGCGCTGCTACGGCAAAGAGCGCCGCTTACATTGAGGCTTATTGGCGTGGGGCTCTTGCTGAGTTGGTCGATGGCTTTGGCGCTGGCGCTGAGCGCGGCGTGGATGCGGGCTTCGGCTTATGACGCGTTGACCGCGACCATCAGCGGAATGTTTCTTTGCTTTCCCGCGGCGGTGTTGGCGCTCTTGTCGGTGCTGTGGAATATTCCGGGATCGATTGTGATTGCCCTGATTGTGTTTCCGCAGATCTATCGCTATGCGCGGAACTTGCTGGCGAAAGCATATGTGCTGCCGCATATTGTGACGGCGCGCGCGAAGGGATTGAGCCAGTTGAGGATCATGACTTGGCACGTGGTGCCGGTCGTTGCGCCCGCGCTTTTGGCGGTTGCGGGCGTGTCCGTCAGTATGGCGGTTGGAGCTGCGATTCCTGTGGAAGCGTTGTGTGGATTGGCGGGCGTGGGACAGTTGGCGTGGCAGGCGGCGCTGGCGCGCGATTTGCCGCTGCTGATGAACGTCACGATTCTGGTAACAGCGGCGACGTTGCTGGCGAATTCCGGGGCTGATGTGTTGAGTCATGCGCTGCGAGGTTCCCACACGTGAAGACGCTTCGCAGAGCTGCGTGGGTAGTTTTATTGCTGTTGGTCGGCGGGTCGATGGCTGCAAACTGGCTGGCGCCTGCGGGCTATGCCCGGCAATATCGCGAGGAGGCGAACGCCGCTCCTTCGCATGCGCACTGGTTGGGAACGGATGAGGATGGGCGCGACCGCTTTGCGCGAGTTCTTTACGGGACGAGAATCTCATTGCTGCTGGCGCCGGCGGCGGCATTGCTTTCGACGTTGATGGCTGCGCTAGTAGGCGGCGTATCCGGTTATTTGGGCGGAGCGTGGGCGCGTGTGGCGATGGCGGTGACGGACTTGTTCTTGTCGTTGCCCTGGTTGTTTTTGCTGATTACGGTACGAGCATTGATGCCGCTCAACGTTTCTCCGCTGTTTTCTGTGATGGTGACGTTTTTGATGTTGGGGCTTTTGGGCTGGACCAGCGCGGCGCGGGTGCTTTGCGCGTCGGCGGGATCGTTGCGGGATTCGGATTTCATTCGGCAGGCGCGGGCTTCGGGAATTCGCGGCGCGCGTTTGTTCTGGATGCATGTGATGCCGAATCTGAAGCCGGTGCTCTATGCGCAGTTCTGGATTTCCGTGCCGGTTTTTATTTTGAGTGAGGCGAATCTGGGAATTCTTGGATTAGGCGTGGCCGAGCCAATGCCTTCGTGGGGTAGCTTGCTGCGCGAGTTGGAAGGATTGATTTCTGTCGGCGAAGAGCCGTGGAAATTCGTCCCGCTGATTTTGCTGGTGCTGGTTGTGTCGTCGTTTGAAATGTTGCTCTCGAGCGAAAAGAGGATGGCCGCATGATGCGCCAGAATACTTGTTTTATAGCGATTTTGCTGTGGATCTGGACCAGCGTGGCTACGGCGCAGAGCGGCGGTGAGTTGCGCTTTTGCCTGCACAGCGAGCCGAAAACTTTTGATCCGCTCAAGGTGGAAGATGATGCATCGGTAACGGTGCGCTATTTGACGGGCGGCGTGCTGGCGCGGCTGAACCGGCAAACACAGCAACTGGAGCCGGAGCTGGCGCGATCGTGGAGAGTTTCCAAAGACGGGCGGCAGATTGTATTTCTGCTCCGCAGCGGGGTTTCGTTTTCCGATGGGACTCCCTTTTCGGCGGACGATGTGGCTTATACCGTGCAGCAGTTGATGGATCCGGCGCTGCATTCGCCGACCGGAGATGCGTTTCGAACGGGGCCGGGGACGGCGGAGACGAAGGTCATTTCACCGACTCAGATCTCGATTACGTTTCCCGCACCTGTAGCGAGTCTCGACCGGCTGTTCGATCAAGTCGCAATTCTCCCGGCGCATTCGGGGAAAAAGGAAAGTGCGGTGCTGGGGCCGTTCATGGTTGCGGATTACCAGCCGGGATCGACGCTGCTGCTGAAGCGCAATCCCAATTACTGGAAGACCGACGAACACGGGCGGAAGCTTCCTTATCTTGATTCGATTCGACTGGATATTGTGCCCAATCGCGATTTGGAGATGCTGCAGTTCAGGAAGGGTGAGATCGATTTGATTAATTCGCTGGACAGCGAGTATTTCGACAAGCTGGGCACCAGTTCTCCGCAGGCGGTACATGACGCGGGAGCATCGCTCGATAGCGAGCAGATGTGGTTCAACGAAGTGGCGCGGGCGCCGATTCCGGCTTACAAGAAGAATTGGTTTCGCTCGGCGGCTTTTCGGCGGGCAATTTCGCAGGCCATCAACCGCGAAGATTTGAGCAGGCTGGTGTTTCGTGGACATGCGCAGCCGGCGGTTGGTCCCATTTCAACGGCAAATAAGTTCTGGTTCAACAACAAGCTTAAGGCCGAAGTTTACAATCCCGACGCTGCGCTGAAGTCACTGCAAGCTGCCGGTTTTCGCATGGAGAACGGCACGCTGAAGGATCATGACGGGAATGCGGTTATTTTTTCGATTGTCACCAACTCGGGCAACAAATATCGCGAGCGTATGGCGGTGCTGATTCAGGACGATTTGCAGAAGATTGGCATCCACGTCAACGTGGTCACGCTAGACTTCCCTTCTCTGATTGAGCGCATGACGCAGAGCTTCGATTATGAGGCGATCCTGTTGGGGCTGACAAACGTGGATCTGGACCCCAATGGGCAGATGAACGTGTGGCTGAGTTCGTCGGAGAATCATCAGTGGAATCCGCAGGAGAAGGCTCCGGAGACGGCGTGGGAAGCGGAAATTGACCGGCTGATGCGGGTGCAGGCTTCGTCCGGTGATATCAAGAAGCGGAAGGAAAGTTTTGACCGAGTGCAGGAGATTGTGGTGGAGCAGGCGCCGTTTATTTATCTGGTGAACAAGAATGCGTTGTCGGCGGTGTCGCCGGCGGTGCATGGGGCGAGTCCGGTGATTTTGTCGCCGCAGACTTTTTGGAATGTGGAGCGGATGAGTAAGTAAAAACCTTCGCCACGGATTCGGGCGGATTTCACGGATTTTTAACATAGAGTCAAAATCTTTAACACAGAGGTTCACAGGGGTTTCACTGAGGTTCACAGAAAAAAGCCTTTTCATGACGACAGACTTTCTTTTATCGGCTCGGCTTTCGGTGCGGTATGGCGGTCGGGCTGTGTTGCGGGATGTTGCACTGGAAATCCGGGCTGGCGAGATTTTGGGGCTGGTGGGGCAGAGCGGGTCGGGTAAGAGCACGCTGGCGATGGCGGTGCTGGGTCTGCTGGATCGGAAGCGGTCCGAGTGCAGCGGCACGATTTTATTTGAAGACCGCGATCTGTTGCGGCTTAAAGAGCGGGAGTTGCGCGATTTGCGAGGACGCAAGCTGGCGCTGGTTTTGCAGAGTCCGCTTTCTTCGTTGAATCCGGCGCTGAAGATTCGCACCCAATTGAAGGAAGCGTGGTTGGCGCATGCGACTGGCGGCCGTGAGCAGTGTGAGCAGGCGATTTGTGCCGCGCTGGCCAGCGTCAGCTTGCCTTCCGACACGGAGTTTTTGCGCAAACATCCTTCGGAGATGAGCGTGGGGCAGGCGCAACGGGTTTTGATTGCGATGGCGGTGATGCACCGGCCAGCACTGCTGATTGCAGATGAGGCCACCAGCGCGCTCGATGTGATCACGCAATCGGAGATTCTCGCGCTGTTCCGCAAGTTGAGCCGCGAGCTGGGGACGGCCCTGCTTTATATTTCGCATGACCTGGCATCGGTTGCGGGGATTTGCGATCGCGTCGCCATTCTGCACGAAGGAAGTATTGTGGAGTGCGACGAAACACGTCGGATTCTGCTGCACCCGCAGCATGAATATACGCAGAGGCTGATGGCGGCGGTGCCGAAGCTGCCGAATGCCGCGCTTTACGCGTCAAAAAGCAAAGCGGCGGCTTCCGTCTAGGTCCTCCGTAGAACACATCTCAACTTCACCATCACTCGGGCCAGGCTGCCGAAGGCTCACTTTCGCGACCGATAGCGAACCGCAGGCGCTAAAGCGCTTAAGTAATTTATGGCTTAGCGGCACGAGTGAAACTCGTGCCCTTCCCGGGATTCGCCAGGTAACTACCTCGCGCAAACCAAGGTCATGCTTTCTGGATCGGAGACAAAGTGTCCCACGCCCCTGGGCATGGGACAGAGTGGCCCGCCCTAGAGTTCTCATAGCTCATCCAACGCTTGCATTTTGAATGAGTTACGAATGTCCGCATTGGTCTCACCCGTGCAATACAAGAACTGGATTCGAGGCACACGTCTGGTCCCGCCGACGATCCCGTAAACGAGATGCGAGAAAGGGTGAGGGGTATGGAGCACACTAGAAAAACTGGAAAGCCGGCGAACCGGGGAGAGCGACGCAGCGCGGCGTGGGGCAAACGCCTGGCCGCTCTGGCGCTGGTGCTGGTCGCGGATATGGCTTTCGCGCAGGAATTCAACCACGCGACGCGGCTTTCGCCACGGATCAGCGCCGAGCTGAACGAGCAACTGGCGCAGGCGCGGCAAGGCCTGGGCGCGAATAAGAATCTCAAAGTCATCGTGACTTATAAACAATCGCCGCAGACCGAAACTCTGGCGCGCGTGCAGAACAGCGGCGGGCGGATGGGCTCTAGGCTCGACCTGGTCAAGGGCGCTTCGTTTACCGTTCCGGTGAGCGCTCTGGCTGCCCTGGAGAACGATCCGGAAGTAGATAACGTCACGGTCGATCATCCGGTGAAGGGCATGGACGACTACACGGATGTGGCGATCAACGCGGTAAACACTTTGCAAAACGGCTACATGGGAACCGGGATTGGCGTGGCTGTGATCGACAGCGGCATCAATCCGAATCACACCGACTTCCTGAACCCGATGACGGGCACGGGCAGCTCGCGCGTGCTTTATCACCAGGACTTCACG